>Ga0100391_1000126_pt1 | contig 91491 bp, 77 predicted proteins | sample CryGeymeta201515_FD_81541 | JGI IMG/M metagenome (GOLD analysis project Ga0100391, IMG submission 81541) | Groundwater microbial communities from Crystal Geyser aquifers in Utah, USA - Crystal Geyser metaG 2015-15 | ecosystem: Environmental > Aquatic > Deep subsurface > Groundwater | place: USA...
CGACATCACAAAATAATTCGACTAGGTTCTTCATGCCTGTTCCTCTGTTGGTTCCCACTTTCTTGGTCGAAAGATCGGATCTTGGAACAGGCATTTAGTTCAATTTCTTAAACAGGATTGGGGGTTAGTTAATGATGCCAGCACTGCTACCCAGACGTAATGCTAGATAATGATCAATAATGTGACGCATGTGAGCGCCAGCACTGCCTGAAAAATGCGGGCTGACAACACCTTGATAATCAGTCTCTGTAATGGCGCTTAAAAATTCACGCGCTTGCTCAATGATCTCAAATTGACTGAGCAAGCAAGGCTCCAAGGGCTTGTCGGTAATGGATTTACTGCTGGCGTGTGCTTGGCTCATCATGGGCGTCCTACCATTATTATTTTTGTTTTGTGCTCAGACTGCTATGACCTAGCTTACTTATTTTTGCTTTCAAAACCAGTGATAAAAGCCTGAAGCTTTATTGTTTAACAAAAATTAACTCTTCCGTTGCATAGCCCAGTGCCTTGGCCTGTTCGACTAATTGTGTTTGTAAGGATGCATCTATGTTTGGGGTGCGCGCCAAAATCCACAGATAGTCACGGTCGGGGCCGGTGATCATGGCATATTGATAGTCAGTTTTATCCAAAACAAAAATAACGTAGCTGGCGTAGAACGGGCCAAAAAAAGACACTTTTAAATGGCCAAGCTGGTTATCGCCAACAAAATACGCTTTACCGAGGGCGTCTTGCCACGCATCTTTTTGCGGATTGTAACCTTTGTTTAAGACTTCTACCCCTCCGTCATCACGCAAAGTATAGGTGGCAGTAATCTGCTCTAAGCCCCTTTCAAAAGGATGATCGAGACGGGCAATTTCGTACCAAGTACCCAGATACCGTGACAGGTCAAAATCGTCGACTGGGCTAATACCTTCAGGCACCGATGTACAGCCCACCAGCAGCATTGCCGCCAATACATATCGTAAACGAACCACAATCCAACCTGATATTTTTTTAGCGTAACGCTCCATGATATGACTTCCTTATTTAGACAGGTAAATGCCCTGTCTTGACTAAAATGATGGTTTCTTGTGCTTTGACAAAAGGTTGGTGTTGACTGCGATGCGGACTGCGTATCCAGCTAAGTAGTGGATACTGGCCATGCTCGTCGCAAAACTCACCCTGCAACACCAAGATTTCTTCGCCGCCAAAGTGTTGGTGGGCATTAAACTTGGTATTGGCCGCCCAGCGCACCAATGCAGTGTGACTGCCAGCAAACGAATGCAGAGGCATCACACTCAGTCCTTCAACTAATCCGGGCAGCCAGTCTTGCTCCGTGGTATCAATGCATAGTTGCTGTTGATCAAGGGCATCGAAATAACACAGTTTCACAAACAGTTGGTAGCCTTGCTTGGAAAAAGGCGCATGGCTGCTACCCGGAGGATTACGCAAGTATGTGCCCGCGGGATAGACGCCATTTTCATCGGAAAACACCCCTTCCAAGACAAAAATTTCTTCACCAAAGGGATGATGATGGGTAGGAAAAGCCGAATCAGGTGCATAGCTAACAATAGATGTCGCTCGGCCTCGCTCGGCTTCTTCTCTCTCTAATTTTTTACGGGTAACGCCCTGAGCGGGTGAAGTTTCCCAGGGTAAGTCTGCTGTATGAATAACAACACGTTGACTATAATCTTGATGTAGCATGCAATAACACACCTGTGGTGACGACCCTCAAGGTCGAGATAAGTTGGCAGCAGCTTAGTCTAACCCGCAATAAACTCAAGTTTCGCTGGTCTGGGTCTTGGCAAAGCGTCGAGTTGCCCCAACGTTGCAAAGATGCAATAAACGTCACATCGTCAAAGAGAGATCACTAAACCATGCAAAAATCACAACAGTTATTTACCGAAGTTACCCACGACGGTAGCCTGAAACTATCCCTCAAAGAAGTCACGCTACCTGCGCCTAAACCCCATGAAGTCATTGTACGCATTGAAGCCGCCCCGATTAACCCTTCTGATATGTGGCCAATGTTTGGTCCTGCTACACTTGCTGCCGCGAGTTTAGAGCCGGCCACTAAAGTACTCACAGCACCTGTACATCACAGTATGTTGGGACGGGTGAGTTCACGGATTGACCAAGTCTTACCCATTGGTAACGAAGGAGCAGGTAAGGTAGTAGCGGCAGGTGATAGCCCGGCAGCACAGGCCATGATAGGTAAAACGGTGGGGGTATTGTCTGGGCAAACCTATGCTGAATATTGTTGTGTACCGGTACAGGCGTGCATCGTTCATCATGAAGGCACCAGCCCTCGACAAGCGGCTTCTTCGTTTGTTAATCCACTTACCGCCCTTGGCATGGTCGAAACCATGCGTATGGAAGGACACACGGCCTTAGTGCACACCGCGGCCGCCTCAAGTTTAGGACAAATGTTAAATAAAATTTGCCTCGCCCAAGGCGTTGCCTTAGTCAACATCGTGCGCAATCAGCAGCAAGCAAAGATACTCCATGACCTAGGTGCGACAATAGTATGCGACTCGTCTGCCGCCAGCTTTAAACAAGATTTGTACACTGCCCTTGAGAAAACTGGCGCAACCTTAGCGTTTGATGCCATCGGCGGCGGCGAGTTGGTGAGTGATATTCTGACGGCCATGGAAAAAGTCGGCAGCAAAGACGCCAAAGGTTTTAATACTTATGGGTCGGCCAGCAACAAACAAGTTTACATCTACGGTGGGCTCGACTTCTCGCCCACTATCCTCAATCGTGCTTACGGTATGACCTGGGGCATTGGTGGTTGGTTGTTAATGCGCTTTTTAGCCAAACTCAGTCCTGCCCGAGTTGCCGAGTTACATAAACAGGTGGCCGATGAGATCCAAACCACCTTTGCCTCAACTTACACCGAAGAATTGAGTTTTAGCCAAGCCATGCAGCCGGAATACATTGCTCGTTATAACGCCAAAAAAACCGGCGAGAAATACTTGATCAACCCTAGCAAAAACTAAGTTCCTTTGCCTATTTTTCTGGCAGCCAAACGCTGCCAGAGCCTTACCAAGCTTCACAATTTTACCTATCGTTACATTCTACACCTGTCATTTCTGTCAGCAGTCGCCAACACCGTCAAAAAAACAGACCATCTTTATGGAGTAACCGTCACGAATACTCTTTGATAGCGGGTTAAAGCAGGTATGCCACGATCAGTCACTTTTAGTATAATCTGCAACGTTTCAGATTTGGTCACCTTGGGCACATGCAGCCCAGCTCGATTCATGTTCTCAGCAGTCTCTATCTTGATAAGTTTGTTAGGTAGTGTGCCTGCCTCAGGATAATTGAACCAATAAAATTGCAGACTATCTCCATCGGGATCGTAAGAGCTTCGTGCATCCAAATGAAGATACTCGCCTGATTTTATCTTGAGGTGGTTGGAATGATTAAGTACCGGTATAGGAGCATGGTTAGCCTGATTGTAAGATTTAGTTGTCCAATCCATTCGTGCTGCAAAGTCATTTTGAAACTCATCACGCCAGCGATATAAAGTCGCGCGATAATCGACAAAACTCTTAGTTCCAGGTTTAAGAGCACGTCCATAAGCGCCCCTCTCTGGCGGCATATAGTTGTCTACAGCGTTAGTCCAGATAGCGCGTGACTCCAGCTTAATAGGTACGCCACCGTTAAAACCATTAGGATCCATGTCTGCTAAATTAGGGATTCTCAATTCATAACGACCGCCCCAGCCGCCCCATTCAGGATGTTCAGGCTGATTTAGGCCATTTGAAATTAAATTTAACCAGCTTGGTGTATCACCTTCAACACCATAGGCAACATCAGGATATTCGGCACCCAGTGGGCCATGACCTTGTTGAATATTATCGGCAATCCACTGATTACTGATGGTGGTATTATCCAGACCATCAATGAACGTATTGATCCCCGTCCATGTTGCAGCGCCATAACCACCTGGGCTGACAATATAAAACAATGATGGGAAGGTACTACGAATCCAGGTACCTGAATCATCCTGATCTGATATGCTATACACCCTTAATTTATTCAGCAATTCCGCAAGCTTCTGAGGATCTTTTGTTTGTTTTAAGCGAAATAAGGCCTGGGCTAAGGTGTTTGTGCCGCCCCATACTGTTATCCATAAAGGACGTTCATCTTTACGCTCAATTGCTTTAATTAACCAGTCAGACCCTTCTGAATCTTTATCTTCACCCACGCCAGACATGCCATAAACCGGTAAAGCTTGTTTGACTAAAGCATGCAAGGCTTTAGCCGCTGGAAAACCCGCTTCGTGTTTATTCAGGTTGTCGCGCACCTTGGCATAGGCATCAATGATTTTATGCATGGTCTGAGGCGCAACCATGTTTTTTTGGTGTACCGAGGTGGTAGCAACCATCCCTTCCAAGTCGATTTGATTAACATACAACAACAAACGTATCAGTGTTTGAGAGTCATCGGGATCCGCTTCGATATCGGATAATACCAGCATACGATTTTTAACTGATGAAGCCTTTGTACTTTCAGCGGCGCTCAAACCAACACAACAGCCCAGAGCTAAAACACAGCTTAATAAGCCGACTTTATTCACTATACGCATAATTTTAACCGTGTTTTAAACTCTTATTTCATGAAGATTTAAACACAAATAGAAATTATGGCATGTTATTAAAATTATCATCCAATACACAAAATCCGCTAAGCGCGTCTGCAATTATCAATGCTCATACGCTTACAAAAAGTCGGAATTCATCAACAACAGCAGATATTTGAGATAGAGATTTAGCGGTAAGTTACTGGCAGCCAAACGCTGCCAGAGCCTTACCTAGCTTCACAATTTTACCTATCGTTACATTCTACACCTGTCATTTCTGTCAGTAGTCGCCATCCATAATTTCTCCTATATTCGCGCAAAATTCAGGCCGCTGTTGTAGCGCTTGGAAAACCCAGCAGACATCACACAAAATATGAGGAAGTTATGACTAAATGGACAACTCGCACCTTACTAAGCATAAGTTTGGGCATCGTAGGGCACGCCAATGCAGGATTGATTGGCTTAGATTTAATTGACAATACGGACAATGGCAGTCAGAAAATTATTGGTGCATTGCTTAACGCAGATTCAGGCATCAATGTTGTTGCTGGCAGTGAAGTGTTTTTTGGTCAACGGGGAGCAGCATCCGCACCGGGAGATTCACAATCTGGCATCTTCTCTGGAGTGAATATCAGCAATGGCACAACCAGCGTTAAGCTTGGCCAAGGTGCTATTCTCACCACTGGCACAGCCAATGTTCCCGACAGCAATACCAGCGCCTTTTTTGGGCAAAGTGTTTTCTCAGGTCCCGACGCCGATTTAGAAGCAATACTTATCGATGCAGGTGCACCTAACAGTAACACTGATGACGTTAACTTCATTTCTTTTGATTTTACCCTGGCAGCCGGCCTCAATGCTGTGGCCTTTGATTTTATCTTTGGTAGTGACGAATTCCCCGATCAAAGTGTCACCGATGTCTTCGGTTTTTTTATTGATGGTATCAACTACGCGTTTTTTCCTGACAACAGCTTGGTGTCATTTGTACAGGGAGCCAACGAAACAAACTTCATCAGTAACATCGACAGAGACTTCAATATTGAATATGACGGTTTCAGTAAGGTGCTCAACGTAGTGGGTAAAGTGAATTCAAACTTGAGCACCCATACGCTAAAAATTGCCATCGCTGATACCAGTGACACGGTTTACGACAGTGCCGTGATGCTCAGCAACCTAACTGGCTTATTTACCACTGGCGGCGGTGGCGTTGGTGATCCACCAAGCTTAGTCTCTGCGCCCACCAACATGGCCTTTTTTGCGCTTGCGTTGTTTGGCATTGGCTTTCGCCAACGTCTTAAAACTAAAATACTCAGCCGCTAGTTAGCAACGAGCGAAAGGCGGGCATACAGGATTGAAATTCTCTACGACTGCTATGCCCTTTACACTTCATAACCGCTACACATAAATCCACCGCTAAATTCTTGCTTTGGTGTGCATATTGAGGGCAGCCCTGTGCGACCTTGAACAGTAGTTGGTCATACCATCCTGTTATCAACCTAAATAATTCTTGCTCCAACTTTACAAAGCATTTAAACTTTCATAAATTACTGAAACTTCAAAAGAAAAGATATGCAACTCACTCCTATGCTTGAATCGTTTGTTATGCACTTCGGTGAAATGGGCAGCCGCTGGGGATTTAACCGCACGGTGGGGCAAATTGTCGCCCTGTTGGTGGTGAGTAAAGAAGCCATCACCGCCAATGATATCGCCGAGGCACTGAGTATTTCCCGTGGCAATGTCAGCATGGGTTTAAAGGAATTGCAGGCTTGGCAACTCGTGCAACTGCAACATAAACCCGGTGACCGAAAAGAGTATTTTAAGGCCAATGGCAGCATTTGGGATATGGCAAATCGCGTATTTGAAGAACGTCGCAAACGCGAAATGGACCCCACCTTGAGTTTGTTGCGCGACATTTTATTGGATAAACCCGGCAACGATGCCGAGGTGTTTGCTCAAACAAAATTACAGGAAATTCATGACTTATTAGAAGGGATAAGTAAGTGGTCGATGGAGTTACAACGCCTTGGTCCTGACAAGCTTGGTACTTTGATGAAGCTTGGTTCAGGGGTAGGCAAGGTATTGGAGTTTAAAGATAAATTGTTGCCCCGGCCGGCCAACAATAAATAACCGTTACTGTTTCATCTAACTAGAGGTCACCATGGCTGATGTATTTTTGTTGTCGCGTTTGCAGTTTGCGGCCAATATTAGCTTTCATATTTTGTTTCCCAGCATAAGCATTGCCCTTGGCTGGTTCTTGTTTTATTTCAAATTACGTTACCTGCGTTCTGGCCATCCAGTGTGGATGCGCACCTACCGCTTTTGGGTAAAAGTGTTTGCGCTGACTTTTGCCTTAGGTGTCGTCAGTGGTATCACCATGTCCTTCCAATTTGGTACAAACTGGCCAGGTTTTATGGCAACCGTGGGGAATATTGCTGGGCCACTTCTGGGTTATGAGGTACTCACCGCGTTTTTCCTCGAGGCCACATTTTTGGGGATCATGTTATTTGGGATTAACCGTGTACCACCGTGGGTGCATACCCTGGCCACCTTGATTGTGGCGGTGGGCACCACCTTGTCAGCGTTTTGGATCATCGTTCTCAACTCTTGGATGCATACCCCAGCGGGCTTCGAAATGCGTGATGGTGTGGCCTACGCGACTGATTGGTTGGCGATTATATTTAATCCTTCCATGCCTTATCGACTGATGCACGTATTGCTCGCTTCAGGTTTAACCGCTGCGTTTCTGATCGCGGGTATCTCGGCCTATCGCATCAAACATGGCGATGCCAAAAAAGCCCCCAAACTCGCGCTTAAATCCGCGGTATTAGTGGCGGCCGTATTGATGCCCGTACAAATTTTGGTGGGTGATCAGCACGGCTTAAACACTCTTGAACATCAGCCACAAAAAGTGGCGGCAATGGAAGCCGCTTGGGAAACCAAACAAGGCTTACCCTTGGTACTGTTTGCCCTGCCCGATGAAAAAAGCCGCAGCAATCTAGCTGAAGTGGCGATACCGAATGGAGCGAGTTTGATTTTAACTCATGAGTTACACGGAGAAGTAAAAGGCTTAAATGAATTTGCCGGTAAACATCCTCCCGTGGCGCCGGTGTTTTATGCTTTCAGATTAATGTTAGCAACGGGTATGTTGATGTTAGTTGTCGCTTGGTTCACCAGTGCAAAGTTGCTGAGAGGGCAAAACCTATCCAACGCTGTGCTGACCGCTTTGATCTGCATGACCTTTTCAGGCTGGGTGGCCACGATTGCCGGTTGGTATGTTACTGAGATTGGTCGACAGCCTTATTTAGTCAGCGGTGTTTTAACCACAGCTGACGCCGTCACCGATATTGCGCCGGGTAACGTCGCTTTCAGTCTTATTGGTTATCTACTGACCTACGCTTTACTGCTAACGGCCTATATCAAAACTCTATTTCGCATGGCACGTAATGCCGTTGAAATTGAAGAGATTCAGCTCAGTGAGCGGCGTTTGCAAAAAGGCTTTGTGGCTCGTGCAAATGAACTTGAACAGGCAGGAGTGTAAACATGTTTGCTGACCAAAATTTACCCATCATCTTTGCCGGTTTAATGGCCTTGGCAGTGGTGGTGTACGCCATTCTTGATGGTTACGATTTAGGGGTGGGGATCTTATTGCCCCTGAATAATGACAAACACAGTGATCAAATGATCGCCTCAATCGGGCCGTTTTGGGATGCCAACGAAACGTGGTTAGTACTGGCGGTGGGTTTACTGTTGATCGCCTTTCCCGAGGCATACAACTTGGTGTTCAAAGATCTCTACATCCCTGCATTTGCCTTGCTGATTGGTCTCATTTTACGTGGTGTTGCCTTCGATTTTCGCACCAAAGTACGCGAAGTTCATAAAGGTAAATGGAATCTGATTTTCAAGCTAGGTTCGTTACTGGCATCCGCCGCCCAGGGGTATATGTTAGGTCTGTATGTCATGGGTTTTCAAAGTAGTTTGAATGCGCACTTATTTGCTGCATTAAGCGCGGTGGGAGTGAGTTGTGCTTATGCCTTAATCGGCGCCACCTGGCTGATAATGAAAACCACTGATGACTTGCAAGGGAAGGCTATTCATTGGGCTAAACGCGCAGGCCAGGTGAGTGTTATCGGTATCGTCGCGGTATGTTTGGTCAATCCATTGATCAACCCTGCCGTATTGGATCGTTGGACAACCGCGCCCACCGCTTATTTTTTAGCGATCATTCCCATCACCAGTTTTGCATTGTTGGCCTTGGGTTATACCGTGCTAAATCGCTTGCCACTCAAAGACGACAGTGGGTGTTGGTTGCCGTTTGTGATCACGGTGGTGCTATTTCTAAGCTGTTTCAGTGGCTTGGCATTTAGCTACTTTCCTTACATCGTGCCACAGCAATTAACCATTTGGCAGGCAGCGAGTGCTCCAGAGTCGCTGCGCTTTATCTTGTTTGGAGCCCTCGTGGTCATCCCCTGCATTTTAGCCTACACCGCATTTTCATATAAGGTATTTTGGGGCAAAGTTGAAAAGCTTGAGTATTACTAGAATCGGGGTTGTTTATTGAAGAGCGGTGGTTTGGAGCCAGAGTATGTGGCGAACGCGATACTCTGGTTTCATTCCTCTTAGCTTATGACACGTCATTTGTTGTGGTAGTTGGGTGACCAAATTCAGTATCAAAACCCTGCTCGCTTAACCAAGCTTTGCATTCGTCAATGGTAGCAAAAAAGCGCATATTGACTTTGGGCGATACGATTTTTTTCATCATCCACTTTGACACTGCTAGGTCTTCGACGCAAATCGCACAATTAGTCATGCCCATGTTCAACATCTGACTGGCTACTTCAGTACATTGTTCGATCTCTTGTGGCGACTTCACAGGCCAATTGCGGATGTCGTCGATAACCGCCCAAGCAGTATCCGTAAATTTTTCAGAATGCTGCAACATCGCTTCGGCGAGTTTGTTGCTGTATTGCTGATGATCCCAGTGCGGATCAATGCTCACCATCATCACATCTGAAGAACAGCTAATATGAAAATTGGCAGACACAAAGTGGTCCTCCAGTTGGCCGTAATCAGATAGTAGCCTGTTATTGATTATTTAAGAAGTGTGTCTTATTTACGACGCTGTTCTTTCACCAGCCCGTCACAAAGTTGTAACCGCAGTGCAATCTCACTGTCATACCCAAAACATATCCTGACGAAAATCATAAACTTAGCACAGGAAATTTCATGGAATTAAGAAAACGCTTTACTCAAACGGCCATTGCCTTGGTTCTCAGTACCAGCCTTAGCGGTTGTTTTTTAGACGGTGATGATGGTGCGGTTGGTCCCGCTGGCCCACAAGGCACGGCTGGCACAGACGGCAGTGATGGTTCTAATGGACAAAATGGCAGCAATGGTCAAAACGCCTATGCCGGGGTAAGTATGGCGCTAGTTGGACGAGTGCAACTCAATCCAGCCGATCCCGAAGGTGCGGCGGAAATAGTGCAATATCATGCTGCCAGCCAAATGATCTATGCCGTTAACAGTGCTGCAAGTCTACCAACGGTTGAAATGATCGACGCCTCTGGCTTAAGTGCAGAAGCATTAAGCAACCCACTCACGGCCGACACTCTCAGTGCGGCGGCCTTAGTATTGCCCACTAGCCAAAACAACATTGACTTGGCTGGCCCAACTAGCGTTGCTGTTAAAGGAGATTGGATGGCGGTAGCCGTGCCTGCCAAAGACAAAGCCAACGATGGCATGGTGCTTTTTTATAACGGCCTCAACGATGCCAGCCCCACTTTTGTCAAAGCCGTTAGTGTAGGCAACTTGCCTGACATGGTCACCTTTAGTCCAGATGGCAGCAAAGTGCTGACTGCCAACGAAGGTGAACCCAGTGGTGACTACGGTATTGATCCGGAGGGCTCAGTGTCAGTTATCGCGATGATTGACAATATGCCTGCAGATACTGCTCTTTCCATCGACTTCAAGGCTTACAACAGCAAAAAAGCCGAACTCGAAGCCATGGGTATGCATTTCCCTAATCCTGAGGGGCGCACGATTAACGGTAAGTTGATCACCACCAGCGTGGCCCAAGATTTAGAGCCGGAATACATTACCATCATTAACGATATGGCTTACGTGAGTCTGCAAGAAAACAACGGTTTAGCCATCATTAACTTGGCTGACAATAGCGTCACGATTAAAGGTTTGGGGTTTAAAGATTGGAGCAAATACCAACTGGATGGCATGGAAGATGGCACCGTGAGTTTTGGGCAATACCAAGACGTGTATGGAATGTACATGCCAGATACGATTGCATCTTATACGTGGAAAGGAGCCAGTTTTGTGCTGACCGCCAACGAAGGTGATGCCCGGGAATACTTTTTTGATACGCTAAATGCCGACGGTGAACAAGACGAAGATCTATGTGAAGCAGCTGGCGGACAAGACTTTGATAGTGACTATGGTTGTTTAAGTTTTACAGAAGAAACCCAAGCACGGCGCCTTGATTTTGCTCCCGGTTCAAACCTAGAAACCATTGCCGGTGGCGACCCCAGAAGTGCCGATTTTACTGCCCACCCACTTGGTCGTTTAACCGTAAGCAATGTTCTGGGTGACAGTGACAAGGACGGTGTCTATGAAGGTATTTATGCTTATGGCGCACGCTCTTTCACTATTTGGGACAGTAACGGCTTAGTGGTATTTGACTCAGGTGATGATTTTGAGCGCATTACTGCCTCTATTCACGGCAATGCCTTTAACAATGAAAATGATGAAAATGCCGGCGATGGCCGTTCTGCCAACAAAGGCCCAGAGCCTGAAGCATTGACTGTAGGTAAAATCGACGAGCGCACCTATGCCTTTATAGGTTTAGAACGTATGGGTGGTATTTTTGTCTATGACATTACCAATCCGTACGATACACGTTTTGTTGACTACGTGATTAATCGTGATGTGACAGAAGGAGGCGATCTGATGGGTGACAATGGCCCAGAAGGCATGGTGTTTGTTAGCGCTGCTGATAGCCCAACTGGTGAAGCCTTAGTGATTGTTGGTAATGAAATCAGTGGTACCGTGGGTATTTGGCAAGTCGTTGCCAACTAGTTATATCATTCTGCTTTGTACTGACACGACACATCCACAGCGATGTGCCGCGTCAGCTACTCCAAGTCCTGCCAATACCTGAGCTTAACTAGTCTTCTTTGCTGAGGTGAGTTCGCTTTCAGATAAGAAATTCTTACTTGAGAGTCAACAAATTTGCATTTGTCAGCCTCTGTTCCCTTGCATAATCTTAGCCCACGCTTTGATTTGTCTTCTTGATGATTCATTCAAAAACCGACACTACCAAGCCACACCAATGCGAAAAACACCAAGCTCGCATGTCTGATTTAGGGAGTACTGTAAATGCATTATGATACGCGTGTAAAAAAACAAATCGTTTTGTTGACCATGGTTTTAGGCACGAGCTTAGCGTCTCAAGCGACATTGATTATTGATGATTTCGAGTTTTTACCTTATGACCTGATTAACCATCCGTTTTTCAGTCCTGTCACCGCAAACCAAGTTAACCCTTCACAGTTTGCCAGTTCAAGTACCGGTACTATTCTTGGAGGAGAACGCGATATTAGTGTCGACATGACACAACTGTTAGGCACCTACGCTCAGGGTTCCATTAGCAATGGCTGGTTTGGCGCACTGAATATGCCAATGTTATCGGTAGGTATGGATTGGACGGGCGAATTTGCTTTTGCTATTCAATACGATGGCCTAGATGGCGCGGCAAGCCGCAATGCCAGTCCTGGCTTAAATCTCAATGCCGCCCAAGCAGGCAATGCTTTGCAGATAGGTTACCATCGACAACTTATCAATAATGGCAATTTAGATGGTGATGCCGATCCTGCAGGTAATTCGACCTGGCAGGTGTCAATGGTCGATATAAATGGCCAAGTAAGCTCGGTTAATCAGACCATTGTGGGTTACCAATTAGGTGGCAGCGTTAATTATCTCAACTACGACTTTAGTTTATTTGAGGCGAATAACAGCCTGTTTGATATTACAAACATCAGTAGTATTGAAGTCACCAGTACCATAGTCGGTATGGGTCCAGGCACAAGCTGGATAGAATTAACTGGTATTGCCATTGCTGGTGGTGAATACGCCCCACTCAATGCCCCCGGCGGCGGCACAACAGGGAAACCACTTAGTGATGTGCCCGCACCTAGTGCCCTTGCCTTGTTTGGTATCGCCTTTGGCATGTGCGCATGGCAACGTAAAAAATTGGCTCGTTAGCCCCCTTAACTTTCCCATTTAGGTAAGCGAAAGCTTACCTTTTTTTTGGGGATTCGCTGCCACACCTATTTTTAGTGTCGAGTGTTACTCAGTTTTTCATTTATCCACTGTTAGAAAAATTTTACACTGAGGGCCTGAGCAACAACCAGGTAAATCAATGAATCTTAATCAAGTCACATTACCTGTTAAAAACATGCCGGAAGCTGTGGCGTTTTATTTGCGGCTGGGCTTTATGCAGATTGTTGATGCTCCGCACTATGCTCGTTTTTGTTGTCCTGAGGGTGACGCCAGTTTTTCGTTGTTGTTAGATGACAGTGATTACCTAAACGGCGCCACTATTTATTTTGAACACAAAAACCTGACACAGTGGTGTGACGAGTTAAAAAACAAGGGGATACACTTTGAGCAAGCACCAACTCTACAGAGCTATTTGTGGCAAGAAGCGATAATCCGCGACCCCTCTGGCAATAAAATCAAATTATATTGGGCGGGAGAAAACCGGCTCAATCCACCATGGAGGGTGGAGATTGTTGAAACCCTATAGAATCCCATTTTGCTGATTTTTAATTTAAGATTGGCATAAAGATTTTGTAAAGTAAGGCGCGGGCCTGCGCTTAAACCGGTTGCTCAACATACTTAGCAAAATTGCTTAAAATGGCTTGCCAACCTTGACGTTGCATCTCGATTGGATGCTCGGCAATTTTCACCGTTTCGCTGCGGTTTAATAAACATGCCCTACACGCTGTGACAAAACTGGATCAGCTATGCCATGCTAATCCTGTTAAATCGCCCTGTTGTTTACTGTTTAGATGGCGTATTTGTCTTTCATTAAATAAGCGTAGGCCACATCAAAAGCGGTTTCTTGGAATGCTTTTAAGCCTGTTTCGGCAAAGGGCACAGGAATGGGGTTGCGTTTAATCGCTTCTTTTATCGCCGTTGGCGCCATAATAATAGTATCAACCGAAGTGATGAGTTCTAAGGCCGCTTCCATTTTAAAACCCACTGCGCCACCGGCAAACTTGCCTTTCATGGGGCGTTCACGCACCACCACTTTATCGATTTTGTAATCTGCAACTAGCTTGGCAAAGGTTGTTTGAAAATAACGCAGATCAGAGGCATCGGCGTTTTTTGGCAGGGTTAACTTACGCGCTCGACAGTCTGGGATTTGAAACAACTCATTTTGTAAGGATAACAAACACACATTGGCATCATTGCCACTTAATTCCACGCCAATTACGCGCATACTATTTCTCTCGACATTAAAAACGCAGAGTATAACCTAAAAATTGCCCAACCAAATTGGCATATTGCGTAAATTTACCTTGTAGCCTCGTCAATCACTAGCGCCAATGCGCCAAACAGGCCTGCACGATCACCCAAGCCCGGCAAACTAATAAGACTATTAAAATCAACATGTTGAGGTAAAACCAAATAACCAGCCAGGGATGTTTTTGTATATTCGGTCACTTTCTCAAGCAATCCCGGTTTATGCATCACCCCGCCCCCTAGAATGATTTTTTGTGGGCTCAAGGTCATCAACAAGGTGTGGCACATACTGGCTAAGACTTGCGCCTGAATATCCCAAGCTTGATGATCAGATGGCAAAGATTCTGCGCTTTGTTGCCAAATTTTGCCCATGGCCGTCCCTGATGCCAAGCCTTCTAAACACGAACCATGATAGGGACATACTCCCTTTATGCCTTTGGGCGGGCTAAGCAAAATGTGGCCTAACTCTGGGTGCACCAAACCATGTATTGGCTTACCGTGCACAACAATACCGCCACCCACACCGGTACCAATGGTCACATACACCGCCACCTCACAATTCTGTGCCGCACCCCAGCGGTATTCCGCAACAGCGGCGGCATTCACATCTGTGTCGATGCTGACGTGGCAATCTAGGGCTGTCGCTAGGTGTTTGCGCAAAGGTGTATCTGACCAATAGGGTTTTGGGGTGCTGGTGATGTTGCCATAGGTAGGGGAATCCCTATGCAAATCTAAGGGTCCAAAACTGGCTAAACCCAGTGTCGAGAAGTGATGCCCAGCTTGGCGTTGCTGCAAAAAAAAGTCTACCGCTAAACCCAGCGTTTGCTCGGGTGTCGTCGTGGCGATGCGTTGTTCAGCGAGCACTTGACGTTGGGCATCTACGATGGCGCAGTTAAATTTGGTGCCGCCGGCCTCTATAACTGCAAATATCTCGTTTTTATGTGTCATTAATGTGCACCGTATTCAGATTCTTCGATGGCCGCTAACCTTGCTTCTGTGGGGTTAGCCAAGTAGTTATACAATAAACCGATAAACAATAAGGTGGTAAAGACTGTCGCGACAATGAAGCCGTATTTGGCATCACCGCCATAGGCATCGCTGACAACACCCATGATAAAAGGCCCGGCCGCAGCACCCGCAGCAGTAAAAAATAAAATCACACCTGCCACGGTGCCATGCTCGTGTTTTGGAAAACAGCTGATGCCTTTCGAATTGAAGGTGGGGTAAATCACCGACATAAAAATACCCGTCAGTGGGAACAGATATAAGGCGGCTTCTTTGCCACCGATCAATCCGCCAATAAAACACAACATAATAGCAAAACTAAACAGCACCAATACCAAGGCCCAGTTCAACCTTTGCATCATCCAAATACCAACAAATCGCCCGGCGGCACGCAAAGAAAAGAATACCGATACCGCATACATGGCTAACATTTTTTCTGGCCCGTCGGTGTAACAGCTAAACATTTCACTGACGTTGCCGGCATCACACACTAAATAACTTGGCATCCACACATAAATGGCGCTCTCAGCCGCGACATATAAAAAAGCCCCAACAGAAAAACCCATGGCATACGGATTGGTCAATAGCTTGAGGCTACGCATCACGTTGATTGGCTCTTTGGGTGTAGCACCTTGGGTATGCTCAGGGTAGTTGGCTTTCCACGCCATGATGATTAAAACCGTGCACAAGCCCCCTGCTAATACGTACAACAATTTCCAATCTACTCCCTCTCGCACCATCCAGGCCACGATTAAAGGGCCAATAATGGCGCCAACACCAAAAAAGGCCTCAGCCCCATTCATAGTGCCCGTGTGCTCCTTGGTGGATGTAGAAATATCTCCAATTAAAGCCAAGGCCGCTGTTTTAAACACCCCTACCGCGATACCAGACACGGTAATTAAGGCCAAGATAAAACTGAAAGACGTGCCAATTAAAAAGAAGTAACAAGACAAAGCAAACAGCGACAAACCTAAAATAATGGTTTTCTTGCGGCCAAACTTATCTGCTAGAAAGCCCAGAAACAGGCCGGAGAAAGCAATGCCAATCATGAACAGTGAATGCATTAAACTGGCCTGTGCATTGGTGACATCAAACTCACGTTTTACTTCTTTGATGATTTCCCCTACTGAATCTGAGGTCATCGCAAACATCATAAACATCAAGTAGGTCAGCCAACGGATCAGCATTAAATTTTTTGCGTGAGTAGTGCTCATGGTTCTTCCTGTGGTTCTATTCAGTTAGCTTGCTTAAGGGTCAAAAGTCGATTTATTTCAATAAGGCAAATTTTAAGGCCGCACCGCCGCCTGGCTGCAATTGCAAGGTCAACACATCGCTGCTGCTGACTTGTTGCTGTTTAATCTCATAGGCCATGGGCTTGCGTTGCCAATGTGCATCAGTTGCATCCTGGTAACGAGTCAGCAAATAGCGTTGGTTTGGTTCAAGAAAATCAAGGGCTAAGCTGAGGCTGCGGGGGTCTTCGTTACTTGTCGCCCCCACAAACCAATCAGCAGAATGTTTGTCTTGCCTAGCCACCACTAAAAATTCGCCTATCTTGCCCTGCAAAGCGATGCTTTGTTGCCAATCGGTGGGCACATCATCAATAAATTGAAAAGCCGGATGCCCTGCATAGTTTTCGGGTAAGTCAGCGGCCATTTGCAAAGGACTGTACAAGGTAACGTACAAGGCTAACTGTTTGGCCAAGGTAGTGGGTACACGATTGTGCGGACGGTGCTTCTGGTAATTAAAATTGAAGATGCCAGGGGTAAAATCAATGGGGCCTGATAAACCTCGGGTGAAGGGGATAATCACCGTGTGGTTAGGCAGATTACCCGTATCAGGACTGCCACCGTTGTATTCCATGCCACGCACTGCTTCGCGTGTCATCATGTTGGGGTAGGTACGACTGAGCCCGGTGTCTTTGATGGTTTCGTGTGCATTAACCATTACGTGATGTTTGGCGGCGCTATCCACCACCCGTTGCATGTGTTCCACCATATATTGACCATGATGCCATTCTTTCACTGCGCCATGTTCAAGACGTGTGCCCACGTACCCCATTTTGACCGACTGCACACCCCGCTGTTGGTAGTAGTTGAATGCGTCCTCCATCTGGCGCTCGTAATGACTGATCCCGGCTGCCGTTTCATGATGACCTATCACCCTTAAGCCTTTGCTTAACGCATAAGCACTGACTTTGTCCATATCAAAACCGTCTACTGGTGTGACAAAGTCAAAGATAGGTGGGCGCTGCCACCACTCCCCTTCCCAGCCTTTATTCCAGCCTTCAATCAACACATCATCGATGTTGTGTTGGGCTGCAAAATCGATGTATTGCATGGCGCGCTCGGTGGTGGCACCTTGGTCTGCCCCTGGTGACCAGTTTTTATTGCCAATGTGCATTTCCCACCAAATCCCCATGTATTTTCCAGGTTTGATATAGCTGGTATCTAGATCAGGGGCGGCGGGGTCATTTAAATTAAGGATCAAATCAGAATTCAGCAGCGCCACTTCATTCTCGGCGATTTGGATGGTGCGCCACGGCGTGGTGAGAGGGGTTGCCCCATATACTTTGGCGCCGTCGGCCCACGGCACGAGATCGCTAGTAAAGATAATGCTGTTGTCGTTAGTGTTTTTTAAGGTCATGGACGCATAATGACTGAGGGCTGCTTCATGCACCGCCACGGCAACCTTGTCTCCGATCAACGTCATAGGTGTATGGGCCACATCCACCGAACTCAAGGCTGATTTAAGGTATTGATATTCGTAGCGCTGGTCGCGATAGGCAGGGATCCACCACGCTTGGTAATTTTGATCAAACGAAAATTCAGTGAGCTCCTGACTTAACACAAAATCTGTGAGCTGTGCTTGTTTGGGTAATACATAACGAAAGGCGACACCATCGTTGTAAACGCGGAAAATAACCTGCAGTTGTTTGCCTGTCGCGCTGTTTTCTTGTAGCTCCACCCTCAGCTCGTTGAAACGATCGATGATGGGTGAGCGCTGTCCCCAAACGGGAGTCCAAGTCTGATCCACGCTGCGTTGGTTGACATGGATGACCTTGAGATTGCCTTGCAGTTGACCTTGTTCTTTGAAGGCTAAACCAAGTTTTGAAGGGCGTAATATGGTCTGTTGGCGATAGCTTACCTGATAGCTCAATGCTTCGGCATCTAAGTGTATTCCCATGACAATTTGAGAGTCAGGAGACAGCAACTGCCATGTTTGGTTTTGCCCAAGACACTGTGCGCTGATCAGTAAACTTATTAGCAAAAGTGTTGTGCGCCGCATCGTGTCCCCCTCGTTCTTAGTACTTAGCTTAATTCGCTGTGTAGCGCGCTAAAAACTCATCATGTTGCAGCATTTTTTCCATTGGCTGGTGTTTCGCTGCCCGTATTTTTTGCAAGGTTTCAGTTAGAAGGTCTGACGGCAACGCCAGTGCAGCAGGGTGATAATCTTGCGGCATAATGCCCTGTCCCATCATCACCTGTAACCACGACGCATCACGAAAAATATCATTCTGATCATTAAAAATGCCGCCAGCTTGGTTAAACAAAGCGATCTTTTGTTGCAAACGATGGGGCACGGGCATACTGCGCATATCCCGCCAAAAATCACTGTCTTGGCGCTCATTGACGTGGTAGTGCAAGATAATAAAGTCTCGCACCGTTTCAAATTCGTGTTTGGATTCGGCGTTATACGCCTCTACCGTTGCGGGCTGAATGCCTTGGTTTGGAAACAGCTTTAATAAGCGCACAATGCCCGACTGAATCAGATGAATACTGGTGGATTCAAGCGGTTCTAAAAAGCCACTGGATAAACCAATAGCCACCACATTTTTATGCCATTGGCGAGCGGTACGCCCCGTGGTAAACGTGATCTTGCGCGGTTCATCTAAGGCTTTACTGTCAAGATTGTTTGTCAGGGTTTGATAGGCCTCGTCATCACTGCAATAATCCGAGCTGTAAACAATGCCGTTGCCATTACGATGGGTTAAAGGGATGCGCCATTGCCAGCCGTTGGCATGGGCGATACTCCGAGTATAAGGTAGCGTTTGTTGCATACGCTCACTGGGCATAGCGAGGGCACTGTTGGCCGGTAAGTAGTGATGCCAATCTTCGTATTCAACACCAAGGGTTTGTTTGATCAATAAACCTCGCATACCACTGCAATCAATAAATAAATCGCCGTCAATTTGCTCCCCTGATTGAAGTTGCAAGGCTTGCACGTCACCGCTTTGAGTGTCTTGTTTGACTTTATCTATGATGCCTTCAGTGCGTTTCACACCGGCATTTTCAGCTATTTTGCGTAAATACTGACCGTACAAACCCGAGTCAAAATGATAGGCGTATTGCATTTCAAAAATAGGATTGGGTGTATTAATTTTATTAAATACACCTTGTTTGCAGCACAAATAATTTAAATCAAAGTCCCACAGAGATTCCTGCAAACCTTGCTGTTTGGCCCGTAACCAGTAATGCTGAAAGCTGCAAAAACCCATATTCGCGCCAGGCGCGCCAAAGGTGTGAAAATAACTTTCGCCAACACGGCGCCAGTTCTCAAATTTAATGGCTAACTTAATGGTAGCGTTGGTTTCACGAAGAAAATCTTTTTCGTCTAAACCTAAATATTGATTGAAGATTTGAATAGGAGGGATCGTCGCTTCACCCACGCCGACAATGCCAATGTCTTCAGATTCAATTAACTGGATAGACACGTCTTTGGGTAGCACTTTGCGTAATAAAGCTGCTGTCATCCAGCCTGCTGTGCCGCCTCCGGCAATGACTACTTTCCTTACGGCTTGCTGCATCAACCTTCACCTTATAAAGCTTAAATTGGGTCGAACAATGTAATCGTAAAAACCGAGAATGTAAAAAAGGACCTCAGTCGTCGTTTGACGACTGAAGTCCCAACGGGAACGCGGTTTAGTAGAACGAGTAGTTGAAGTTCAGCATGTACGATGGGCCGAACTGGCGGCGTAGGCTGACGATGCCGTTGCCGTCTACGGATTCTTCTTCTACGTCGGTGAGATTGGTGCCTTGTAAGGAAACCCGCAGACCGCTTAAGTACTCGATGTCGGAGTCTTCGAAGTCATAACTGATTTGTGCATCCACCAAGGTCACGCCGTTGCGGGTGGCACTTTCGATTTTGTTGGAGCCACCACGCTGGTAGGTGGAGAACTCTGAACGCTTGGTGCCCGCAACCCGGATTTCAAAACCGTCCATGCTGTAGTAGGCGGTTAAGGAATAGGTACGGTCAGACTGACCCGGAATGGGTGAGCCATCGTCAAGCTCGGCATCGATGAAGGTACCAGAGGCCGCCACACCGAAGCCATCTAAGGCGTCTGCAATGACGTTCAAGGGGACGTTGGCGGTTAATTCGGCGCCTTTGACTGAGCCGGTTAAGCCATCTTCAAAGTACGAGAAGGTACCGTAGTCAGGGGGCGTCACGAGGGAGCCTGCCGCATAGAAAGTATTGGCGGGGCCATAGAGGCCGTCTTGTGTCACCGTGCGGTCATGGAAACCGGGGATGTAATAATCGGCACCGTTGTTGGTTTCATCGTTACGGAAGTTAATCATCAAGTTGCCATCACGTGTCCAGTTGACTAAGTCTTTGTAGAACAAGGCCACGGCCACATACCCTTCATCTTCGAAGTAGTTTTCAAACGATACGTCGAAGTTGTTTGACTCTAGTGGTTTGAGTAAGGGGTTACCCGCAAACTTCGACCACGGTGAGCCATATTGCTCCACGGCCGCCACGGTATTGGGGATGGAGATTAAGTCGATGTTTTGGTCGAATTTCACAAAACCCGAGGCCTTCATTTGGTCAATCCGCGCCCGGCTGATGGTTTTATTAGCGGCCACTCGCACAAAGCGGCCATCGCCTAATTCCATGCTCACGTTGATGCTCGGCAATACATGGCTGTAGTCGGTGCTGATGGTGGTTTCACACTCGCTGTCGATTTGCTGGTTGTTGTCTGCATCACATACCGCAAAGTTCGCCCCGACGACCCCGGTGTAACCGCTTGAGCTTTGGTCGGTTTGCACATATTGCAAACCGATATTACCCATCACTGGGTACCCGCCTAACTCGGTGTCAAAGTCAGCACGCACATACAAAGTGGTCACTTGTTCGTCGACGGTGTAAGTATCGCCTAAGCGGTCTGGCTCAAGTAAACCGGCGTCGTTTAAGGTATAGGTGCCATCGTTGTAGGGGGCAAAGCCGTCATACGCCACCACATAACCCAGTCCTGCCCAGGTCAAATCCGCTAAGCCATCATAAAGGTACTGGGTAGGAATGGCGGTAGACAAGGGATAAGCGCTGCTGGTCGCAAAAAAACCTTTGTTTTCTTTGTCTTTGAAGCGGTCGCTGTAGTTAACGCCTGCGGTAATTTTGTGCACGATGTCATGGTCTAATACCCCCACCACTTCAAAGCGATAGGTTTTTAGCTCTTCCGAGAAATCCGCGTAGTTTAAGAAACCGTCTTGGGCATTGAAGTAGCTGTATGGCTCGCCATTGGCTTTAAGCACGGTAGTTTCAAATTGTGATGCCAAGTTGGCTAAGCCACCGCCCCATTCTTGTGGACCGGTCAATTGCAACGCCGTGGGGTCAGAAAACGCATCCAACCCACTTGAGCCCGTGAAGGTCACACCATCCGGGGTCATCACAAAATCACGGCTACCGTAAGCCGAGCTGTCTAAAGCACCATTACGCGCTAAACCGGCATACGATTCACCCCGTAAGTCGCGTTTGGTGGATTTGCTGTTAGCCATGTCCACTTCCACCGACCAACTGTCGTTGAGGTTGTATTCTAGGTTTAGACCATAGACTTTTAAGTCCCCGTCCTTTTGTGCCGGGTCAGTGCGCAATACGGGGTTCACCCCCACTTGTGTACCAGTAGAATTAGTGCCTGAGCCTGAGACGTTGACGCCATTAAAGGGCTCGATGAAACCACGGATAACCCCTGAGTCCGAGTAATCAATGCTTAATACATCCACAATCACGTTTAAGCTGTCATTGGGTTGATATTGGAAAATCGCCGATAGGGTATCGCGCTCCAACACACTGCTGATGGCTTGTGAATCTAAGCCCGCTGGCACAAACTGGCCAGCGCCATTATCGTTATACCCCCACACCCCATACTTACGTTGGTTGTTAGGGGATTCCGTGGTGGCTAAGGCTACCGCTAAGCCAATGGTGTCATCCGCAAAGTGCTCCACAAAAGACAACGATAAACGGTGGCCTTTGTTATCAAATTCGGGGTTGTCAGTGGCGGCCCCGCTTAACTCGTAGTTACCGTTTAAGGTTAAGGTTTCTTTGGCATTAATCGGGCGCACGGTTTGCAAGTCTACCGTGCCGCCAATCCCTTGCACCATCAAGGTGGCTTCGGTGGTTTTATAAATGGTGGCGCCGGTCATGATTTCTGAGGGATACAAATCATATTCCACCCCGCGGTTATCACCGATACCAATTAACTCACGACCATTTAACGAGGTACCCGTAAAGTCTTCTTTGAAACCACGCACCGAAATACCTGAAGTACGCCCACCCACTCGCTCACCCGATAAACCCGGTAAACGCGATAAGGACTCAGCAATCGACGAATCAGGCAACTTACCAATGTCTTCCGCCGATAAGGCTTCCACCACCGACGCGCTGTCCATCTTCACCGCTTGTGAACGCATCAGTGAGCCACGAATACCCGATACCGAGATAACTTCAACGTCACTCTCTGCTTCCGCGGGCATGTCTTGGGCTAAAACGGGGCTACTTAAGGCAACGATGACCGCCGTTGCCAGTGTATTTCTTTTAAACAGTATGTGCATGGTGTTCTCCAAATTTGGATTACAGTGACGAGTTTGGTAGTAGCGCCCTGAACCCTCTATTGTTACTCACGCCCTGACCACTATTTAGGTGCGTGACCTTACGATGAATCGTTAATCTCATTAGGCTAACGCTAGTTTGTCGCTTAACAAGGCACTCAATAGGTGTAGACAGCTTGTTGAAGCACTAAAAAACGACAAGACTTAATCGATTAAGAATAAAATTAGCAAACAAATAGCAATATGTAAATATTTTGTACAAAATATTTACATATTGCTTGTAAGGCTCTATTAATTGTTAACACAAAAGCATAATATGCTTTCTTAAACGTATAAGTTAAATGGTGATATATGAACTTAAGTGTCGAAAGTCAGCGCACCTTACAGCGGCTGAGTGCAAGTTTGGATTGGTCTGTTGTCAACAAAACCGAGGGCAAGGTGTTCGAAGCCCGTTTAGCGCAAAATTTTCCACAGTTATTCACTTTGTTGCATGGTTTATATGGCCATCGCTATGACTTTTATTATCATTTACAACAAACTGTCACAACTTTACTGCAAGGATTTGCCCAGCGTAGCAAAGCCCTCAAACAAAAAGATACACGCCGTTTAGCCGATCCCCATTGGTATCAGTCTCAAAATATGCTGGGCATGGCTTGTTACGTAGACTTGTTTGCTGGCGACTTAGCCACGTTGCAAGAAAAAATTCCTTATCTGCAAAAACTCGGCATGACCTACCTGCATTTGATGCCGCTCTATGCTGCGCCCTTAGGAGACAGTGACGGTGGTTATGCTGTGTCGGATTATCGCAAAGTTAATCCAAGCCTTGGCGATATTGACGATCTTCGCGCCCTTGCCGCAGCGCTCAACAAGGCCGGCATAAGTCTAGTCCTTGATTTTGTTTTTAATCATACCTCTGACGAACACCGTTGGGCCGAAGCAGCTAAATCGGGGGATAGTGAGTTCGCCGACTACTACCATATGTTTGCAGATCGAACGATGCCTGATTTGTATGAACGCAATTTACGTGAAATTTTTCCACAAGTTCGCCGGGGTAATTTCACTTGGAATGACCAGGCTAAGCGTTGGGTTTGGACCACCTTCAATAGCTTTCAGTGGGATTTGAACTACGCCAATCCCGCGGTATTTACTGCCATTACGGATGAGATGTTATTTTTAGCTAACGTAGGTTGTGAAGCTTTGCGTCTCGATGCTTTAGCCTTTATTTGGAAAGAGATGGGGACAAACTGCGAAAATCAGCCAAAAGCCCACAAACTGATCCAAGCGTTTAACTGTTGTTTGCAAATCGTTGCGCCAGCTGTGGTATTTAAGTCAGAGGCTATTGTGCACCCTGATGAGGTAGTCAAATACATCGACAAACAGGAGTGTCAGATTTCTTATAACCCATTGCTCATGGCATTGGTGTGGGAAAGTTTGGCAACACGCCAGACCAACCTTCTCAGTGCCTCGATGCAGCGCAGTTTCGCCATTTCGCCGGACTGTGCGTGGGTCAATTACATCCGTTGTCATGATGATATTGGTTGGACCTTTGACGACAGCATTGCTCAGCATCTGGGCATTAATGGCCAAGATCATCGACATTTTCTCAATCAGTTTTATACGGGGCGCTTTCCCGGATCATTTGCCAAGGGTGTGGCTTTTGCCGAAAACCCTAGTACTGGCGACTGCCGTGTTTGTGGTTCGCTGGCCTCTTTAGCTGGCTTAGAACAAGCGTTGGCGACCCAAAATCCTCAGCATATTGATCACGCCATTAAGCGAATTTTATTGGTCCACGCTATTATTCTGAGCATTGGTGGTATTCCCCTTATTTACTCAGGAGACGAACTCGGTTTACTGAATGACTACAACTATCAGCAACAAGCTAATAAACAACATGACGATCGATGGGTTCATCGCATCGCAGTGACAGAGCAAGCTTAACAACAAGTCTCAGACAAACACACCGCCCAACATGCCATTGCTCAGGGTCTTGCCAACCTTATTCAGATTCGTCAGCAGCACAGTATTTTTGGTCAGTCTGACACCCAGATATTAACTGTCGATAATCAACATATCTTTGCCTTCACCCGCCATACCAAGCGGGGACAGGGTTTGCTAGCCCTATTCAATTTCAGTGAATTTGTGCAAACATTAAGCAGCGCCGATATGGCCTTGCTCAATAGCCATCGTATGTATGATTTGATCAGTCAAACTGACATGATGAATGATGGCGCTCGTGTCGTGTTGGAGCCCTATCAAATTATGTGGTTACTACCCACCGACGTGTCATAAACATGAATCCCTGACGACTAGGCGCGTTTCTAATGTGATGCTAGTGGTTGGGTTGCCCTCCAATAACATTTGCGCTGCAACACGTCCTTTTTCCAAACTCTGTTGGCAGACCGTGGTCAGTGCAGGTGTGCTGCGTGCGGCTTCTGGTATGTCATCAAAACCCGTGACCTGTAATTCACTGGGCACACTGATCCCTAAGCTTTGCGCCACTCGAATAGCGGCAAGAGCAATGACATCGCTCATGCACAGCAGGGTTGTGGGCCTTGGCAGCGAGGTCAGGGCTTCTCGCGCAGCTATTTCTGCTTGTGCAGGTGAGTTAACAGGAATGTGCCAGATGCGTTCTGGGCTGATTGAGCAATGCAGTCCTTGAGCGGCTCTAAAATACCCAGCCAAACGACTGCGTGAGATTTCACCGCTGTGAGTCGTGATATCAGGCGCAGTCAAGCGACAAACTCGCCCCGCATCAATTAGGCGCAGCCCCAGTACCGCCACCTCGGGATGCTGTTGTTTGGCCAACGCATGGTTGGCAATAGTGAACGCACCTTGCTCATTGTCAATATTGACTGAGGCGGTGCCAGAGGATTCAAAATCAACTGTCACCACTGGCTTTCCTGTCCTTAAAATTTGATTGAAGGCATTTCCGGCCAAAGCACCATATAATACAAAACCATCGGGCAATGATTCTGCACTACTTTGCTGAGCAGATACCACCCCACTTGACAGCAACAACAGCTGTTTTTGTTTGTCTACCAATACTTCAGCTATGCCCTGCAATAATTGATTAGCCACGGGGTCTGAAAAACTGTAACTCAACGAATCTGCCAGCATCACACCAATTACCCCAGACTCACCACGGCGCAAAGAACGTGCGGCTAAGTTAGGACCAAAATAGCCCAATTCGGCCGATTCTTTTAAAATGCGATCACGTAAAGATGCCGAAAGTTGATCAGGACGATTAAAGGCATTCGACACAGTGGCCGTGGACACCCCAAGTTGGGCTGCAACTTGTTTCAAATTTAAAGGCTTTTTAATCGTGATATCCTCTTCCAGATAGCCTAACAAGTTCATCTAATTGCTTCTAACTTAACGCGGGTTGTTGTTACAAATCTTGACCTTGTTTGTCTCCACAGACTGCATAATAAAGTGACTTAATGAACAACAGCCCTCGAGAAATTTCCCAAGTGTTTGGCCATAAGACAAACAACATTGTCAAGCTATCATCGCCTTAAAACATTGCAGAGTAAACCTTGTGACAAATGAAAGCTGCGGTTAGGATGATCAAAAAACCTAGGCCTACGTAAGCCTAAATTAGCAGAGGCCATTCGGGCTTTCGATACACCATTGAAGGGCGTCTGTTTTGCATCGACTCTACATTTTCAAGGACCGCGATATGTTAGTTTTACATGGTTTTGCCGTCAGTAACTATTTCAACATGGTGCAACTAGCTCTGGCTGTTAAGGAGCTCGATTACCAAACTAACTTAGTTTATCCCAATCAAAGCCCTGAATATTTAGCACTCAGTCCCATGGGCAAAGTACCCGTTCTGCAAACCGAGTTTGGTGTATTAACCGAAACTAATGTGATTTTGGAATACCTCGATACTTATGCTAGCTCCCAAGCACTTTACCTAGGCTCTGCTTTTGAACAGGCAAAAGTGCGCGAATTGGTGAAAATCTGTGAGCTATATATCGAATTACCAGCACGACGATGTCATGCCGAGGCATTTTTTGGTCAGCCCGTTGATGAATTGACCAAAAAAGAAGTGAAACGTGCTTTAGTTAAGGGTGTCGAGGCGTTAAAACGAACCGCTAAATTTTCGCCTTACTTAGCCGGCGATAAGTTCAGCGCAGCCGACATCGTTTTTTTATATTCAATGGAACTGGCGAGTGCAGTAGGTAAACGTTGTTTCGACATGGATCTACTCGCTACCTTGCCTGTAGCAAAAGACTTATTAGAAAAATTAAATCAGTTGCCTGCCGTACAGAAAATTACAGAAGAGCGCAAAGCGGGCAATGCTGAATTTAAAAAATACCTTGCCAGTTATAAACGTTAATCGATGATTTGGTCTATGTTGAGAATGGACGATGTGTTTTGTTCTCAATCAGTTGCGAATAAAAGGATATGTTATGAGCTTAACCACCAATGCCGAGTTTAGTTGTCCTTATTGCATGGAAATCAATGACTTAGAAATTGACCCAGATAATGATTTGAACCAGCAACAAATTGTTGATTGCCAAGTTTGTTGCAGTCCTATTGAAATAACTGTTACCACTGGCTTGCATGATGAATTTAATATTCTTGCTAGTACTGACAATGATTGAGTTTGCTCAGCTCAAGTCATGATTTATTTATATCAAGCGACGCCAGCACTGCAAAACCAAATGCGCCAACTGAACAGTGAGCGAGAGTTGTTGAGATTGGTTATCGACAGCGTCGGCGAGTATGAGTTTGCTTGCCAAGTTGCCATTGATGATCTCGACCTCGCCTTTGTCAGCGCAGGCGGTGCTTTGCCTTGGATGGCAAACTTTTCTGCAGAACTACCAGCCATTCCAGCCATTCAACGTCCCATCGATTACGGTGATATTTTGATTGAACAGCCAAGTGGCTACGTTAATCTTGCCACGCCTGCTGGCTTCATCCCTCTGGTTGACATTATTTTTCAGAGCGGTCAGCTGCACAAAAAGCAATTCAATTAACACATCCAAGCATGAATGTTTTACACTGCTGCTATTGAGTTTGTGCAGTATTAAGTGGTGTTGATGGAAGCGTTATTGGTTGAAATTTCTCAGTGGATCGCTTTACACAAGAGTAATTTAATTGCTACCTGTGTGGCGCTTTGTGTCTATATGTTGGTGATTAGAATCACCCTGCCTTTACTTGAAAAAAGTACCGGTGATAGTGGCTTTAAAAGCGAGCAAGTGGCCAAAGCCTATCATATGGTGAAGTTAGTCGCTGCCCTTATTTGTACGGCCATCATACTGCTATTTTGGGGCATTGATTTCAGTGGTTTACTGCTGATGTCCACGTCTATCATCACCTTACTCGGTGTCGCTTTATTTGCCAGTTGGTCGATACTGAGTAATGTCACATCCTTCTTCATTTTGTTATTTCACAATTCGTTTCGACGTGGCAATTATATTCGCATCATTGATGCCGATAACTACATAGAAGGGTATATACAAGAACTTGGCCTTCTTAACACCAAGTTAACCACCAGCAACCAAGAGCATATTATTTATCCAAATAATTTATTGTTGGCTCGACCCATTTTTGTCAATCCCAACAGACGTTTACAAGAAATGGGCAAAATCAATGATCAACCTGCCGCCGGGCTTCAGGTTGATGGTCTGGGCTTGGATAAATCAACAACTAACCCTGCCAATACTGAAAGTGAAAAAAGGTAAGGTAATGACGGGTGAATACCTACTCAACAAAGGTATTGTTTGCGCAAGTTACCGTTGGTTATGGTTGTGTCTCAGCTTAACAACGTTTACCAGTCATGCCGAGCAGCAAAGCTTTAAGCAACTAAAGCTAGCTGACGCTACCGAATACAGTTACGACTGGCAAGATTCAAATGCTCAAGCACACAGCCTCAAATTTTTGTTACCTGCCGCGCAACACAATCAGCCTCTGCAACGCAAGTTTGTTGCCAATATGGCGCAACAATATGTGTATATTGAATTACATAAGGCAGCGAGGGCCATTGACCCTCGGCAAGCAACGGTGGACATCAAAAGGCAAGGTAAAAATATCCAGGTTGAAGTAAGTAGCCGCAGTCAAGAGTTGGCCAATCGTTGGCAAAAAAACATGGAGAAAAGCCAGACTCAGGCCTTTGATCGCTACCTGCATGAGCACTATTTCACGCGCTTCACCTCATTTATGGGGGAAGAAGCGGTAAAACCTGATCACCTGCGCTACATTGATGAAAACAAAATCCCCTTACTGCCCGTGGCACAGTCCATTTACGACATGTTACCAAGTGGCAGTGAAAGCCGATCGTATGTCAATTTGCTACTCAGTTGGGTACAGAGCATTCCCTACAACAGTTTAGAAAACCGCCTCACCTCGAATGGCGCGGGGTATCTGCCGCCTTTGGCAGTGATCAACAACAATCAAGGAGATTGCGACAGTAAGGCCGTTCTCATGGCCAGTCTGATTCGCTCTTTGTTACCCGAGGTAAAGATGGTGATGGTTTATCTCCCCAACCATGCGGTATTGGGTATAAGTCTGCCTTTTCGCACTAATGAACCCATTGTCCGACTCGATGGCACCGATTATCTGTTAATGGAAACCAGCGGCCCCGCCATCATGGCCATTGGTGAAACAGGTGAAAAGACCAAGCTGGCACTGGCGCGAGGCAGGTACATTTTTGAGTCTATTCCATGAGAGTATCAGTCTTGAAGCACCACAGTGAGATGGAAAATATGCGTGTTAGTGCTCGAAAAAGTTACATTTTGTAAAGAATTAGCGGCTAAGCTATCAATACCGCCTCTTTTTCGCGATTATTTCTGTATCAAATTCAACTTTAACCGACCATTAAAAATCATTTATTAGAATATTTATCACGTTTTTGGATTTTTAATAAATATTTTTTCCACAAAAAGCCGATTAACCTCAATAAAACAACCTATTTATTCCTTTTTTGAAAAATCTATGACAAATCTACTCCTATTTCGTTACAAATTGCGTAGTATTCGCAGCTGACTTAAAAAAAATCAGAATAGTCAGCGTTAAAACTTCCAGGAGATACACATGAAAACACCAACTTCCGCGCGTCTGCGTCGGTCGTCTTATGCCGTGATGATGGCATTGGGCTGCCTTACTAGCATGGCCGCCTATTCTCAAGAAGCTGCTACTGGCGCACTTGAAGATGAACTTGAAGAAACCGTTGAGAAGGTTGTTGTAACCGGCTCGCGGATCAAAAAAGCTGAATTTGCCAGTGCATCACCTATACAGGTGATCAACGGAGATATCTCCCGTGAACTGGGTTTGTTCGATGCTAATGAAATGTTACAGGGCTCAACACAATCACAAGGGCAACAAATCGACAACACCTTCAACGGCTTTGTTCTCGATAACGGTCCTGGTGCGCAAACTATCGGTTACCGTGGTCTAGGTGCTGAGCGTACCTTGGTATTGGTAAACGGTCGTCGTATCGCACCTGCTGGTGTTGGTGGTGCTCCAGTTGCAGCTGACTTAGCATTAGTACCCGGCGTAATGATTGAACGTGTTGAAAGTTTGTTAGACGGTGCATCTACTGTCTACGGTTCAGACGCTGTAGCCGGTGTAGCCAACATCATTCTTAAACGCGACGTTGATGGCTTTGACGTAGAAGCATCTTATTCTAACCCCTCTTCTGGTGGCGCTGATCGCAAAGTATTGTCTGTAATGTACGGCAAAACTAGCGACAAAGGCTTTATTACCGCCGGTATTGAATACAACGAAATCGACGCTATGTCGTTTGCCCAGAGCGAATTTTTCAGCGATTGTGAAGGCTTCTATTACGAAGACGAACAAGGCAATATCCTCAGCGGAAACCGAGGTTTGGGTCCATCTAAGTCTGGCATTACCAACTGTGATATCTTCCCCTTAACTAACCGTATCAGTATTCCATTTTACGGCAGTGTATATTACACCCCAGGAAAATCTAACATCGGTGTACCTAACTTCAGTGAGTCAACAATTTCAACTGGCTTGATTGGTTTGTTACCAAGCTGGGTAGCGGGTGACAGTAACGGTGATGGCATTGATGACATCGGTTTCATTGATGGTGATGGCGATGGTTTCTTAGACTTTGATTTCCAAGACCCATTCTACAACTTCCAACGTTCAGACTATTTTAACAGTGGTGACTTCGTGCGTAAAAATCGTCGAATCAGTGCCATTGTAAATGGTGAGTACGATTTGGATGATGCTAACGATACTACCTTATTCTTCGAAGGCTTGTATGCTACGCGTAACTCCGATGGCTTCAGCCCAGGCGCACAATTTTTCCCATTCGTAGCGGCGTCCAACCCCTACAACCCTTGTGGTACTGATCCCATTAATGGTATTGACTGCCGCGCTGGCATTGGTTTCCCTTATGGACCACAGGGTGTTACACCTATATTAAATATTAAAGGTGACCGTGATAAAGAAACTGTTGACGTCTATCAATTCCGTCTATTGGCCGGTGTATCAGGTAACATTAATGCACTGAAAAACGTTGGTGAAGGTAACTGGTCATACGAAGCATATGTTGCTCATAGTGGTTCTGTGGGTGAAAACTCAACTTTTGGTATCCATGAAGAGTATTTAGCTAACTCATTGGCCGCCGTACGTAACGAAGATGGCTCTATTACCTGTGGTAATGGCTCTGATGGTTGTGTGCCAGTAAACTTGTTTGCCCCCAATTTATTCCAAGAGGGTGCTGGTAGTTTAACTGCCGCTGAAGCTGACTATTTGTTTGCTGAGCGATACATGAAAACCGAAATTAAACAAACGGTTATCAGTGCTTATATAACGGGTGACATGTACAAATTGCCTTGGAACGACGAAATTGTCGCTGGTGTAGTGGGTTTTGAATACCGCCGTGATGAAATTATCTCTTCACCTAATGATGTTGCATCTGAAGGTTTATTAGAGTTCTTCTTTGCTGACCAAGGTGCTGACGGTCATCGTTTCTTCCGCGAAGTGTTTGCGGAATTTGATGTGCCGGTGTTAAAAGGCAAACCCTATGCTGAAGAATTATCCTTCACTGCATCTGGCCGTTGGACTGACGAAAGTTTCTATGCACCAGCACAAATTTACAGTTTGAAAGGTGTGTATCGCCCGAATGAGTGGTTAACTTTCCGTGGTACACAAGGTACTTCATACCGTGCACCTAACTTACGTGAGCGTTTCTTAAATGGTACAACAGGTTTCAACAGTATTACTGACCCTTGTATTGTGCCTGAAAACGCACGTGAATTATCTGATCCAAATAACTTAGATTCACCCCAGTTATACAATGCTGCTGAAGACACGCGTTTACAACGTGTACTAGATTCTTGTAGTGCAAATGGTGTTGACCCAACTACTCTTGGTTTAGGTGATCCATCTACACGTTCATTACCAGTAACTAACGTTGAAATCAGTACCGGTGGTTCTTTAACTTTGGTTGAAGAAAAATCAAAAGCGAAAACGTATGGTTTTATCTTTGAACAGCCCTTCAGCGATAAATTCGACCTGACCTTGTCGGCGACACGTTTCTCAATTGAAGTAACCGACAGTATTTCTGAACCGGGCAATCAGTTCATTATTAACCAGTGTTACAACAACCCAGAAGTACCAGACGGTTCAAGTGGGTTCTGTGATCGTATAGTGCGTGGCAATGATGGCACCATCGATACCCTTGACGCTTCGTTCATCAACGTAGGTTTAATCACCGCAAAAGGTATCGACTATAACGTTTATTACGACCAAGAATTTGTTGTTGGTAGTAAAAGCCTAGGCGTTGTGTTTGATTTAACCGCAACCAAAACACGGGAGCAATACTTCCAAATTTTGGATACTGAAGATGACAACGTGGGTGAGCCTTCTACACCAAAATGGCGTGCCAATGCACGTTTAGCCTTTGACTATAATGACTTCCGTCTAACATGGCGTACTCAGTTCTTAGGTAGTGGTGAAGCGGATGATCCAGGTGAGTTCGATCCAGACGGCATCCCTTGTGATGGTTTAGCGGCATCATGTCGTCCAGTGTATTACACCAAAGACTATGTTAAACATGACGTAGCTTTGAGTTATGCATGGGACAACATGAACATGACCTTTGGTGTGCGCAACGTGTTCAACAAAGCCCCATCTAAAGTTGATGGTGCTGGTGTGTTCTCGATTCGTAACTTCCCACTTGGTGTAGGTTATGACATCTATGGACGCACAGCGTATTTGAACTTCGCTGCAAGCTACTAATACATAATGTAATGTACTTGTCAGTCTAAAAACAAAGACCCCGATGGTTGCCATTTGGGGTCTTTTTATTTTTTATTTGGCAGGTTTTTATATTGGGAGAATAATTTTGTTAAGAATTAAAAACATACTCGCGGTGTTGCTGCTTATCAGCGCCACCAATACTTTGGCGCAAGAACCGTCAGAAAAAACCACTCCTCCACTTGATGCCTTCGCCATGCTACCCGCAATGACGCAAGCGAGTTTGTCTTTTGACGGCAAGAAACTGGCCATTATCCGGGCGACAAGTATCGATGGCGACTATGTGGTAGAAATTCGTCCAAGCGCTAACTTAAGTGCCGAGCCAGTGACCTTGGGTGCAAGTCGCATGGAAGTGACAGGGATTAACTGGTTAAACAATGAAAAATTACTGGTTAACTTTCGCCAGAATATTCAAGATGGTAACGACAATTACTGGGTGACCAAAGCGGCTATCGTTAATGCCGATGGCAAAGGCGATTGGCGTATCCCCTTCCCCAAAGAAAACCGCGCAAATTACTCAGTCATGGACATCTTGCCAGATGATCCCAACAACATACTGTTGACCTACGATATCAATGACAACCGTATCCCCGACGTCGTTAAGTTTAATACTAATAATGGCTCCACCAAGACCATTATGCGAGGCAATGACAAAATCAGTGGTGGTTTTATCGCTGATACAGAGGGTGAAATCCGCGCTGGGACAGGCTACGACGCCGCTACCAACACCATAAAACAATATGCACGTTTAACAGGTGATGATGAATGGCGGGAAATTTTCAGCAATTCACCGGAAAATCGTGAAAACTGGGAATTCCTTTATTTTAATGCTGCTAATCCTGACGAGGTCTATGTCAACGCTAACTTGGGTAATGATACAACCGGTATCTACACCTACAATATTCGTACTGGCCAGTATTCTGAGCGCCTCTTTGGCCTTGAATCTGTCGATGCGGGCAGTGTTATGTTGAGCAGTAAAAGTGAAGATCGGGGTAAATTATTAGGGTTTACTTACACCGGAAAATATCTCACACGTTATTTTGTTGATGCTGCAGAGGAAGCCTTATATCAAGGCATTGCAGATCTTTTCCCGGGTAAGGAAATTTCGTTGGTAAGTCGCGCAGATGATGACAATGCCATTGTGATTCGTACCACCTCTGCGAAAGATCCTGGCAGCTACTTCTTACTAACTGACAAAAAGAAGTTAGATTTTCTTGGTGAGCGTTATCCTTTATTAAAACCGGAATATTTGTCAGACGTGAAGTATGTCAAATACACCGCTCGTGATGGACGTAAAATTCCAGCTTATGTCACTATCCCACAAGGTAAAGCGCCTTTCCCCGCAGTTGTAATGCCTCACGGTGGTCCTTGGGCGAGAGATGAGTCGGTGTTTGATGACTGGGCACAACTGCTTGCCAGTCATGGTTATATTGTTATTCAGCCTCAATACCGCGGTTCCATAGGTTTTGGTTTAGACCATTGGAAAGCGGGTGATAAAAAATGGGGTTTGGAAATGCAAGATGATAACGACGATGCCGCCATGTATTTAGTGGAGAAAGGCTTAGCCAAAAAAGACAAACTGGCGATTTTTGGTTGGAGTTACGGTGGTTACGCCGCTTTTGCTGGTTCCATGCGCGACAACAATATCTATCAGTGTTCAATTGCTGGTGCTGGTGTGACTGACTTAAGCCGAATCAATGCCACTCTGTTTGGAGCAAACCGTTTTGGCCGTATTCGCCAAGCCCCCACCGTCAAAGGTTTATCTCCTATTGAGTTTGCGGATAAAGTAAACGTACCTTTATTAATTGTGCATGGTGACATTGATCAACGTGTTCCCGTTATCCAAAGTCGTTTGTTTGTCGACAAGATGAAAGATCTCAAAAAGGATTTCAAATATGTTGAATTAGAAGGGGCGGATCACTTTTCCAATACCCTTTATTATCGACATAAAACCGAGTTCTACACCGAATTATTAAATTGGTTAGAGAACAAGTGTTAACACACTCAAGACAGCAAATAAAAACCCGGATGATTCCGGGTTTTTTATTGCACCACTGAAGAAATTAAAGGCCGTGTTACATTTGCTCTTCGGCAAACTCGGCCAACCGACTGCGCACCACCCCATCCAAGTTTATCGTCGCACTGCCGGAGAAATTCTTAAATTTCTCAACCAAATACGTCAAACCAGATGTCACCGCACTTAAATAATTACTGTCAATTTGCGCCAAGTTACCACTACATATCAGCTTGGTGCCTTCTCCACAGCGGGTGATAATGGTTTTTAACTGCGAGGCCGTTAGATTTTGTGATTCGTCGAGAATAACAATAGAATTTTGAATGCTACGACCACGCATAAAATTAACCGATTTAAACTGTATGTTGGCTTTTTCCATGATGTAACTCATCGAGCCTTTTACATTCACATCATGTTTGTGCAGCACCTCTAAACTATCGGTAATAGCCGCTAACCATGGCGCCATTTTTTCTTCTTCCGTGCCCGGCAAAAAGCCTATGGACTCAGCAATTTCCGGGGTACTGCGGGTAACGATAATTTTATCGTACATGTTTTTTTCAATCACCATTTCTAGCGCCGCAGCAAGCGCCAATAGGGTCTTGCCACTTCCTGCGGGGCCAGTGAGTATGACTAAATCAATGTGTGGGTCGAGTAAGGCGTGCAGGCTCATGGCTTGACCAATATTTTTTGGGGTAATGCCCCATGCACGCCGGCCCATCAGGCGTTCAAAACCCAAATCCAATACTTCTAAGTAGTTTTCACTTACCGACTCAACCAAGCCCGCAAACTTACCAGCTTCGTCAATTAAAAATTCGTTCACGTAAGCGTCAGGCAATATTTTCCGGTCGATGGTATGGATGGTATCACGCCCTTCAGTGCGACTTTCCACGGCCTTGACCACATTCCAAAACTCATCATCGAAGGTGTGGTAACCACGGGATAAATACTTGATGTCGCTGATTAACTGATCGGTGCGATAGTCTTCCACTAAAGCCAAACCTGCACCTTTGGCTTTTAGACGCATATTAATATCTTTGGTCACCAACACGACTTGTCGCGGCGCCATTTCTTTTTGCAGAAATAAAGCACTGTTAATGATGCGATTATCATTTTCGTTGCTGGTAAAAACATGCTGTTCAAGGGGTAAACCATGATCTACAAAAATGGACAGGCTACCGGTAGGGGCTGTTTCGCCGGCACCCAACCCACGCATCGACACACCAGACATAAGCTGTTCAGGCGTAGCATCGTGTAATAAATCTTCCATAGCGCGAATCGATACTCTGGCATCACGAGCGACATCTTTTTTACTGTCTTTAATGTAATCGAGTTCTTCCAGTACCGTCATTGGTACCACAACATCGTTTTCTTTAAAGGATAAAAAGGCGAGGGGTTCATGCAGGAGGATATTGGTATCTAACACATAAATCTTTGAATCTAGTGCTTTTTTTCTTGGCATCCGTCGCTCCGTATCTAAAGGACTGTAGTGTCTATCGACTTTGCTGACCGTCGGTCAGGGCAAGGATAAAACGGCCCTCAGTCAGTCAACATGAAACATTGGCTACTGAGCACGGCTTAACAATAAACCACTTTTTACCCACATTCATCTACTTTTAAAGCTAGCACTGAATAAATTTTGTATCCGTTTAGACTTGTTATTATTTATTACGCATAGCTCAACCTAGGCAAACAAACTTGCTACAATGCCGGCCTTTTATTGGCTTAGCGGCATCTAGCAGCCAAACTGCGGCTTTGCATTCCTCAAGGGGAGACACACATATTATGGCGAAACAAAACAACGCTCAAGCAAGTACCGCCTTTGCCTTAGGTCAACGTTGGTTGAGTGATACAGAAACTGATCTCGGTTTAGGTACCATCATCATGTTAGACAATCGCACCGTCACTTTGATGTTTCCTGCCTCGGGCGAAAATCGTGTTTACGCTGCGCAGTCTGCGCCATTGACACGCATTACCTTTGAACAAGGTGAGACAGTTAAAAGCCATGAAGGTTGGGAGTTATTAGTTGAGACAGTAACGGAAAAGGATGGTCAACTTAGTTATCACGGCATTCGCCTCGATACTAAAGCGCAACAAAGCCTGAAAGAAACCTTTATTGATCACCATTTTCAGCTCAATCGCCCAGAACAACGATTGCTCAATGCGCAAATTGACCACCCAAAGTGGTTTGAATTACGGGAGCAGTGTTTATTGCATCAATATACCCATAGTGTGTCAGATTTACTCGGTTTTGTTGGTGCCAGAGTCGACCTTATTCCCCATCAATTACATATTGCGTCGACCGTAGGCCGACGTTATGCCCCTCGTGTATTACTCGCCGATGAAGTGGGCTTGGGTAAGACCATTGAAGCCGCTTTAATTATTCATCAGCAATTGCTGACTTCGCGTGCGCAACGGGTCTTGATTGTGGTGCCCTCAAGTTTAGTGCATCAATGGCTGGTGGAAATGCTGCGTCGCGTGAACTTAGCGTTTTCGGTATTCGACGAGGAACGCTGCGAAGCGATGGCAGAAGATGCAGCCAACCCCTTTGAGGCGGAACAGTTAGTTATTTGTAGTTTAGATTTTTTAACGCATAACAGCCGTTATTATCAACAAGCCGTTGCTGCCCAATGGGATTTGATGATAGTGGATGAGGCTCACCACTTACGTTGGTCACAAGGCCAACCTAGTCAAGAATACCAAGTTATTGAAGGTTTGGCCGAGGCGACCAAAGGTGTGTTATTGCTCACCGCAACCCCAGATCAATTGGGGCATGAAAGCCACTTTGCCCGCCTGCGTTTGTTAGATCCAGCACGTTTTCATGACTACCAAAGTTTTGTCCATGAAGAACAACAATATAGCCAACTTGCTCAAGCCATCGACCCTTTATTGTTAGGCAAACCATTAAGCGCAGATGATGTCAGCGCTATTGCCCAGTTTTCTGATGCGCAGATGTTGGACAACATCAACGCCGCCAGTGAAGATCAAAAAACCAAACTTTTGCACAGTTTACTTGATCGACACGGAACAGGTCGGGTGTTATTTCGCAACAGCCGTGCTGGGATCAGCGGATTTCCTAAACGCATCTTAGCCAGTCACGCCTTAGTTCAACCACTGGAATATCGCATTTTACTTGAGCTTGAGGCAGATAACATCCAGTTGCATCTCACACCAGAACGTCACCCCGACGTCGTGAATACTTGGACAAATTTTGATCCCCGGGTGCCTTGGTTTATTGATCAACTAAAAGCTTTAAAAGGCCAAAAAGTCCTGACAATTTGTGCCAATGCGAGTACAGCATTACAACTCTCTGAAGCACTACGAGTGCGAGCAGGGATCCGCTCGACGGTCTTTCATGAGGGCATGAGCATTGTTGAACGAGACAAAGCTGCCAACTACTTTGCTCAGTCAGAAGAAGGCGCGCAGGTGCTGATCTGCAGTGAAATTGGCAGTGAAGGACGAAATTTTCAGTTTGCCCACCACCTCGTTTTGTTTGATTTACCCCGCGTGCCTGATTTATTAGAGCAACGCATTGGTCGCTTAGATAGGATTGGCCAAAAACATGATGTGGTCATTCACCTTCCCTACTTTAGCGCCACCGCCCAGCAAGTATTGTTGGATTGGTACCATCAAGGTTTAAACGCCTTTGAACAAACCTGTCCGACTGGCATGACCGTTTACGAGGAAACTCAGGAGTTATTGCAACAGTGTTTGCAACAACCCGAGGATGAAACACTGTGCCACACGCTGATCAACCAAACCGCGCAACTGCATCGTGATCTGAAACACAAATTAGAACAAGGGCGCGACAAGTTGCTGGAGCTTAACTCCTCTGGACGCGGTCGCATCGATGGATTACTCAAGCAAATTAACGATGCAGAAGAATCGCCGACACTCGAACTGTTTATGACTAAGCTATTTGATGCCATCGGTGTACTCCAGGAAGAAAAAGATCAGAGCTGCTATCTGCTGCGTCCAACAGAGAGTATGCATAGTCCGCTGCCGGGATTGGATGAAGAGGGCATGACAGTCACTTACGAGCGTTCATCAGCGACGCAACTAGAGCATGTGCACTTCCTCAGTTGGGACCACCCCATGATCAATCATGCCATGGATATGTTAACCACTGACGTACTCGGTAAGAGTTCAATTGGCTTGTGCCAAGACAAAACATTCGCACCAGGGGCATACTGGCTAGAATGTCTGTATGTTCTCAGTGCCACCGCACCAAAAAGCTTGCAGTTAAATCGCTTTTTACCCCCGACTCCTGTCAAAATTTGTTTAAATTCAACTTATCAAGTCGACGACAAACCGTTTTTCAGAATTGAGCCTGTGTCTGCCAAAATGGGCAACCAGCTGATCTCAGCGTTGCGCAATCAAATTGCAGCAGGTTTAGAAAAAGCAAAAATACATGCCGATAAAATAGCGATGGCCATTAAAACTGAACGTCATCAGCAAATGCACAGTTTACTCGGTGATGAGTTGGCAAGACTGAACAGTTTAAAGCAGGTCAATCCTGCCATACGTGCTGAGGAGCTGACTTTTTTAGCCGAGCAGATCGCACAGTTAGATGAGGTTATAGGTGCTGCCAAGCTGCACCTTGAGGCAGTGCGCTTGGTAGTGAATAACCCCTAATGGTGTTACTTCATTATCAACCGCCGCTGGCCCCCTATTTAAACATTGTATTTCAAGACGATCATATCATTGTGCTCGATAAACCCAGCGGCTTGTTGAGTGTGCCGGGCAAAGCCCCGCAACACCAAGATTCATTGCAAACCCGTGTGCAAAGGGTTTTCCCCAATGCCACCGTGGTACATCGCCTGGATATGGCTACGTCAGGCCTGATGGTGATGGCCATGCACAAAGCGGCACATCGCCACCTATCCCGGCAGTTCGAACATCGCCTCACCCATAAAATTTACGAAGCTGAGGTGTTTGGCCACCCACTACAGGACGAAGGTGAAATTGAGCTACCATTGATCTGTGATTGGCCAAATCGGCCCAAGCAGATGGTGGACAAAACCCGCGGCAAGCATGCCTTAACTCGATGGAAAGTCGTCGCTCGGTATCCACGCAGTAGTCGAGTCGCACTCTATCCTGTCACCGGTCGTTCACATCAATTACGCGTGCATATGTTGAGCATTGGTCACCCTATTGTCGGAGACCGCTTGTATGCTCATCCAGAGGCTTTAGACCTGTCGGAGCGTCTACGCCTGCACGCGCAAACTCTCGCTTTCCAGCATCCTCACCATGAGCAAATCCAGACTTTTACCAGTGTGGTACCTTTTTAACTACCCAGGTATCTAAAGCTTCGCTAAAGTCAGACCGATAATACTCATAAGCGGAAAATAGGTAACAGTGTGAAGAGTCAATTGCTCGTCGGAATATTGCTGATTTGGCAACTTTTGTTTGCCCAAAACGCGTGGGCTGCTATTGATAAAAACGAGTTGCTAGCACTAGACATGCGCCGAGCTTTGTTCAGTGATGAATACGTCGTGTTGAATGTCAACGAGCAGCAATTAGTGATGCAATTGCGTGAAAATACCAATGCCATCGCCCGAGGAGTCAGCTTGTTAATCAGTGACTCTGGAGAACTGCTGGGTAGCGACGATGCCAGTAACCCTCTGATTGCACAACTTAATAGCCTTGGCTGGGTCACTATGGTCATCACCGTACCGACCACTGAGATGTTTGCACTAACTAACTTGCCTACAGACAATGCTGACTCACTGTCGGCCAAATTGATGACCAGTCAACTGGACCCCGAACGTTACCAAGCAAACCTCACCTATATGGCAGCATTGATGCAAGGAGCGATGGAACAAGTGCGCAGGTATCCGGGCTTTGTATTAGTGATCACGCAAGGCATGACGGCTGCCACTTTAAGCCAGTTATATGCCGAAGGTACGTTAAATGCGCCAGATGCCATGGTGGTGATCAATCCTTATTTGCCTGATCGTCAATACAACAAAAAACTTGCCAACTATTTAGCCAAAACGCCTATGCCAGTGCTTGATTTATATAACCAATCCGATAGTCGTTGGAGCCAAAGTCAAGTTGTTGCAAGACGCACCGCTGCGATAAAAACCTTGAAGTTGGAGTATCGCCAACGAGAAATTATTGGCGTCGCTTGGCAAGCTCAATCAACACATTACATTGGCAAAGAAATTCAAGGCTGGTTAAAACATATGGGCTGGTAGCAAACAAAAAAATTTTGATTTTCAAACAGATGTCAATTGGCTTGATAGTTTTGCGGTAAATTACAAAATCATAACTATACTTAGGCAAGCCCTAACTCGCCATGAAGACAGCTGTAGACCGTGCCCACCGTCAGAAAATTTGTAGATGAGAAAGCTAAACAACTGGCTTATTTTGTCAGCGCTTATCTAGACCATCAGATACCCTTCAATGAACTAGATTTATTCTTCTGGGACACCATGGAAGAATGGGCGCAAATCAAACAAGGCAAACAGTTACCTTATGCAAAAAATGAAAAAGTTTTTTGGCATTTGATGCATCAAATACATTTTTGGCCACAACACGCATTACTCACCGACACATACCTACGCGGTGAACTTGAAACCTGCGTCGATTTTTTACAAGGCGGCGGTACCTACCCCTTTCCCATCAGTTGTATTGGCATACGCCCTTAGTGATCTGGTGTAATACTCCGAGTTTTCGCCACGTCATGCCACGGTGCAATTTTTATCAGCATCAGCATGCCCGGTAGTGCCACCACAAAACAGATAATAAAGAATTGGGTGTAACCTAAGGCTTCTATGATATAGCCCGTGGTTGCACTAACAAAGGTGCGTGGAACGGCTGCAATACTTGAAAATAGCGCCAGTTGTGTGGCGGTAAATAATCTATTTGTTGACTTCGCCATGTAGGCAATCAGGGCCACTGAACCTAAGCCCACACCAAAGTATTCAAAGCCACTGGCAAAAGCTAAGACTAGATGGTTGTAGCCCACTATCGACAGGAGCACGTAACCTAAGATGGATACCAATTGAAAGCCACCAAATACCCATAAACTGCGATTTATACCCAGCTTAATCATGACAATTCCACCAAGAATAGTTCCGAGTGTTGCCCCTGTGGTCTTGGCAATTTTTGCGATAGAGCCAATCTCCACGGTGGAGAATCCCATGTCCAGAAAAAACGGGGTTTCTAAGGCCGTGGCCATGCTATCGCCCAGTTTATAAAGCATCAAAAACAACAACATCAAAACGGCTTGACGCCAACCTTCTCGTTGAAAAAATTCGTTGAACGGATCAACGATGGCACTTTTGAGGGTTAAGGGGGCTTCGCCAGGGCGAGATGTTTCTTTGATCAATAAGGTGGTAACTAAGCCCACCAGCATAAACACAGCAATACTGAGGTGCGCAAGGGACCAGGGAAAATAGCCAGCCAGTATCATGGCTAACGAACCGGGTACAAAAGAGGACAGGCGATAAGCCTGAGCATAGAAGCCATTCCCCGCGCCTAGCTCAACATCAGGTAACAATTCGCGGCGATAAGCGTCGATGACGATGTCTTGGCTGGCACTAAAAAAAGCGATAGCGCCAACGATAAAAATGATTTGTTTGAGTTGCTGTTCGGGATCAAACAAAGACAAACTGGCCATTAACGCAATTAACCCGAGTTGTGTTATCAACATCCACCCTCGTCGACGCCCAAAAAAGGGCAGCACATAGCGATCCATGGCCGGCGACCATAAAAATTTCCAGGTGTAAGGAAACAGTACTAAGTTAATCAAGCCTATTGTTGCCAGATCAATCTGGGCAGAACGCAGCCAAGCAGGCACAAATTGAATCAATAAATACAGGGGTAGTCCGGATGAAAATCCCGTGGTGATACAAATTAACATACGCTGGTTTAACAGCGCTTGAGACAGAGTTTTAGTCATAGTTGGATAATTTTAATAGGCTTACGGCGAGCATGCACTGTGCATACTCTGCCTCTTATGTGTATTTCAGGGAGCCAGCATCACTTTGTTGCGGCCACTTTCTTTGGCTTTGTATAGGGCCTGATCAGCGGCCTCCAGCCAATGGGTATGTTGCTGATAAGATTGATTAAACCCCGCTATACCAATGCTCACCGTAAACTGAATTTCATGTTCTTCATGAATAACCGTAAACTTTTCCACCAAACGGCGAATACGTTCAGTTAAAAACTCTACATTAGCAACCGGTGTATCGGGCAATAAAATCGCAAACTCTTCGCCACCATACCGTCCACTAATGTCTGTGGCGCGGGTGGCTTTTTGAATAATTTGTGCCAGCGAACGAATAACATCATCACCAGCGGGATGGCCATAGGTATCGTTAATTTTTTTGAAATGGTCGATGTCCAACATCACCACACTCGACGGGGCATCGGTGCGCTTTTCCCGCATAAACTCTAATTCGAATTGCTCTTCCCAATAACGCCGATTATACAAACCTGTGAGGCCGTCTACCCGACTGATCCGTTCTAATTGTTTGTTTAAGGTTTTGATACCTTGGCTATTCATGGCTTGATCAGTGACATCGTATACAACGATACAGATTTGCTCGACGCTACCGGTCAATGAAGCTAGGGGAAAAATCGTCACATTTTGGTACATGAAGTCATTGCTGGACGTGATCGCACGATTTGTACCAAATTTAAACAGGTAAGGGCGTTGTTCCCAAATAATAAACACCGGACATTTCAACGAAAAAGCCGGTTCTGCTTTACGCTTAAACCACGCTTCGTCCACCTCTGGAAAAAAATCAAACAGACATTTGTCCTTGATAAAACCGGGCACGATATTGCTATGGTTTTCCATAAATTGATTCCAAACCTGCACTTCGTATTTGGCATTTAACACCACAATTCCGACTTCAATTGAGCCCAGTAAATCATGTTTCCAATGCCACTCTGCGAGACTTAAATCCACTGCCATAGCTTTACCTTAGGACGCAGCCTTAACTAGTTTATTAAACACTAAATCAATAGCCTGATTTGGAAATAACAGTAACAAGTCAAAATTGATATTTTGACTCTTAATGGAATAGTCAATTTCAATGGCTAAAATTTTGTCTTGTTTTTTGATGTTACTTTTCAGAATGTCATCTAGGTCACAGTGCCTGCCCAGAATAATCGGGTGATTATGGCTAAAGGTAACATGCAGTTGTTCTGATAAGGCATTGAGACAGGCGCCAATCAAGATATTCGATACATCCATTAAGGCTTCAAGTTCAAGTGAGCTGGAATCTAAGGCTTCATCATATTTCAATAGCTTTACCATATTGGTAAAATTCGACTCATTGAAAATGACCAGGGCTTCACCATTAATGCCTGAACCAATAAAACCTTTTGATACAGCTGATACCTGTTCATTGCGCTGAATGTCGGTAATCGCCATATGCAGTTCGTTATTGGTAATGAGATTAACATTAGGAATAGGTAAATTAATGAATTCGCCGAGCAATTTTGCCAAGCTTTCACCGGCTTGCCCCATGGCAACGTTGGCCATTTCGCGATAGGCATCTAACTCATCGGTTTTCGATTCTTTGACAATCGCTTTGGTCACCTGCGCACGTTTCGAGGCGGAAGCATCCCCAGAGTAGAGACCAAACTGATTGAGTATTTCCATCAGCTTGTCGTTATCGATTGGTTTGCGGATGAAGTCGATAGCCCCCAAAGCCATCATGCGTTTGCGCGCTTCAGGCTGCACATCACCAGAAACCACAATCACTAAGGTGGGTAAATCTTCATCACGAATTGCCTGCATGGTTTGATAACCGTCCATAACAGGCATGTTCAGATCTAAAAACATCACGTCGGCTTTGCCAGCGCGGATAAGTTCTAAGGCCTGCTGACCATGCTCCGCATGACTGATGCTGACATCCCAACCATCTGGTATCGACCTTTCCATTTGTCGACGTGCAAACCCAGAATCATCACAAATTAACACGGGTGTTGCCATAAGCGACTCGTTACCTTCTAGATACGTTAAATTGCTACCGGTGCAGGAATGTGGGGGTGTGCTTGGTAATTCAGTAAAACAAAATCATCTATTGAAAAAGCAAATATATCTTTTACTGCTGGATTAATTTGCATTTGTGGCAAGGGAAAAGGCTCCCGACTCAACTGCAACTTAGCCTGCTCTAGATGATTGCTATAGAGATGGGCATCACCAAAAGTATGGATAAAATCACCCACCTGTAATTCACATACCTGTGCCACCATCATAGTCAGTAATGCATAACTTGCAATATTAAACGGGACACCAAGAAAAATATCCCCACTGCGCTGATACAACTGGCAAGACAATCGACCATTCAGTACATAAAACTGGAACATAGTATGGCAAGGTGGCAGCGCCTGACGGCCTTTTGCGGCATTCTCTTTGGGCGGATACTTTGTATCTGGCAAGACACTGGGGTTCCATGCACTGACAATTAAACGCCGTGAATCTGGGTTGTGTTTAATCTGGGCGATCAACTCACTAATCTGATCAATAACTTGCCCATCTAGGCCTGACCAACTGCGCCACTGCTGCCCATAAACTGGCCCCAGCTCCCCCTCTTCCGTTGCCCACTCATCCCAAATACGCACATTATTTTCACGTAAATAGGCAATATTGGTTTCACCTTTTAAAAACCAGAGCAATTCATGAATGATCGACCGCAGATGGCATTTTTTTGTCGTAACCAGCGGGAAACCAGCTTGCAAATCAAAGCGCATCTGATAACCAAAAACACTTAATGTACCCGTACCAGTGCGATCCTCTTTGTAGGTGCCAGTGTCGAGTACATGGCGCATGAGTTGTAAGTATTGCTGCATTCTACTTATCTCTCGTTATCAATTTAAGATTTTTTAGCTTTGGCCGCCGTTTTGGCGGTCGTAGTATCGTTGGCTTGGCGGTAAGCCCAAATGATCAGGGCTAGTCCCCCAAGTACCATAGGCATCGACAATATTTGTCCCCTTGAGATCATGCCGTTGATCAAACCTAGATGCTGATCAGGTTCACGGAAGTACTCCACCACAAAGCGGAAACTGCCATAACACAGTAAAAACAGGCCACTCACCGACCCAGTAGGGCGAGGTATGCGTGAAAATAGCCACAAAATAATAAACAGCAAAATACCCTCTAGAACAAACTCATACAACTGCGAGGGATGGCGAGGCAAGGCCCCAGCATTGGGGAAAATAATAGCCCAGGGCACGTCGGTTGTTCTGCCCCACAACTCCGCATTAATAAAGTTACCCACTCTACCCGCACCTAAACCGATGGGGACAAGTGGTGCAATAAAATCTGTGACCGTGAAAAAACGATTCTGGGTCTTGCGGGCAAACCACCACATCGCGGTAATCACACCTAACAACCCACCGTGAAAGGACATGCCACCTGTCCAGATTTTAAATAAATATAAAGGGTCTGCCATGAAGGTCGGGAACTGGTAGAAAAACACATAACCAATACGACCACCTAAGATCACACCCAAAAACCCCCAGAACAACATATCGCTGAGTTGATCCTTCGACCAGCTTGTGCGATGCAAACGCTTACCTGCTAACCAAAACGCGGCCACAAACCCCACCAGATACATCAATCCGTACCAACGTAAACTGATTGGTCCGATGGTAAAAATCGCCGGATCAATCTGGGGAAACACATAATAACTCTGACTCATAACAACATTTTATCCTAACAACATGCGTAAACTGACCAACAACAAAAAACCCGCAAAAATTCGTTTTAACAACACAGTGTTCAGGCGATGGCTGACTTTAGCCCCAAGATTGGCAGTAAACACCGACACTATCACGATGCCCACTGTGGCAGGCAAATACACATAACCAAAAGACCACTCAGGTAGATGCTGCACTGACCAGCCACTTTGTACAAAACTTAACGACGCAAACACCGCCACAAGAATACCGCTGAAGGAAGCGCAGCCAATGGCTTGTTTGATATTCACTCGAAACCACACAAGCGCCGGTACCAAAATAGCCCCACCACCAATGCCCATTAACGCTGACAACAAACCCGTACCAAAACCAATGGTACTCAGGCGAGGTTTTGATACCCCATGCTGAGATTCTTTTCTTTTGCCCAGCAGCATATAGGCCACCAATACAAGTACAAGCACAGCAAACAATTTCTTCAGGATGTCGCCAGGAATAATGGAGGCCAACTGTGCTCCCAGCAATGCGCCGATAGCGATGCCTATGCCACTGTACACCATGATAAAACGGTTTAAATTACCTAAACGGTAGTGGGCCAAGGTGGCTGAAAAACTGGTGAAAATGATGGTAGATAAGGACGTAGCAATGGCCATTGGCATGGCCAAATCGACACTCATTTGCAACTGATGCATAAACAAATACAACATGGCGGGTACCATGATCAAACCGCCGCCAATGCCCAAGAGACCAGCCATAAAACCCACCACGGCCCCCATCAGCATACACCACAACAAAATCGACAGACCAATATCCACTTAGATCACCCTAATCCGCTTTTCCAGGTCGCTCATGCGAGAGAAGCTAAAGTTCACCCTGAGTAGATACTTATAATCCTGCACGTACTAAGCCTCCCAGACCAATGGTTTCTAAATACACATTAATCTGGCTGCGCACTTCTTTTGGATTATCTAAGACCAGCACACGCTGCAACAGTTTTTCCGCTTCCTTCTGGCTGACATTGCGGATAACCCATTTAACCTTCAATAAATTGTGATTATTCATACTCAACTTGCGGTAGCCCATCGCCAGTAATAACACTGCACCACCGGGTTCACCGGCCAATTCACCACACACCGTAATGGGTACATCCAAGTGCTTTGCTTGTTGCACGATTTGATATAAGGCCGCCAGAATCGCTGGGTGATAACTATCATAGAGATCAGCAACCCGCGCATTGTTGCGATCTACCGCCAACAAATATTGGGTCAAGTCATTACTACCCACTGAGAAAAAGTCCACATGCTTGGCAAACTGCGGTAGTTGATAAATAACCGCCGGCACTTCTAACATCACCCCTATTTTTGGCATCACCAAGCTTGACTCTTGTTGCACAGCTTCTTCAGAGACTTCAAAAAACGCTTGATTTATCAGCCTTTTAGCTTCTTTCACCTCATTCACCGAGGTAATCATAGGCAACATTATGTGGAGATTATCGAGATCAAAACTGGCACGTAACATGGCACGCACCTGCACCAAAAAAATTTCCGGATGATCCAAGGTCAAACGAATGCCCCGCCAGCCAAGAAAGGGGTTTTCCTCGTTGATGGGAAAATAAGGCAGTGGCTTATCACCGCCCACATCCAGAGTACGCATGGTAAAAGGTTTTGATGGTTGGATTAACAACAATGAACGATACAGCTTGGCTTGTTCTTGTTCTGAAGGAAAACGTTCACGCATCATAAAGGGAATTTCGGTGCGAAACAGCCCTACACCATCCGAATATGGGTGGTCATTTTTTTCGGTTTCCAGCGACAAACCGGTATTGGTTAATAAACTCATGCTGCAATTGTCGGTGGTCACGGCTGGCAGCGTATCTTGGCTGCGGATCCGTTCCGAGAGCACTTGTTCTTCTTTTATCAGCAGCGCAAATTCATGACGAATGGTTAAGCTTGGCGACACAATTACGTCACCGGTATAGCCGTCCAAGAGAATTTCTTTGTCGTTAAGCAAACTGAAGGGCACACTCGACAAACCCATTACCGCTGGTACACCCATGGCACGTGCCATGATCGCCGCATGCGAGTTAGTTGAACCGCGCATGGAAATAATACCTACCAGATTTTCACTGGGAAATTCCGCCAGCATAGCCGCTGTCACTTCTTCAGCAATCAATATGGCTTTGTCTGGATATTCGCGTTTTAAACCTCGACTAAGATCTTGATTCAGAATATTAGCCAATACCCGATTGCCCATGTCCTCTACATCAACGGCGCGCTCACGCATGTAGTTGTCGGTCATGGATTGGAACTGCCCCACATAACTCTCTACCACCATCTTCAAAGAACTACAGGCGTCCCAGCCAGCGTTAATTTTTTGCTCGACTTCACGCCCTAAGCTATTGGCATCAAGCAAATGGTGATACAGCTGAAAAATCGCCCGCACATCTTCGGGTACTTCCCCTTGAATGCGCTCTGATAACACCGCTACATCGGCTCGGGTTTTTTTAACCGCATTGCGATACAACAAGACTTGCTGGGCGGCGTCTTTGCTACGGGTGGGCACCTGATTGCGAATATTCACCAACATGTTGATCACGTAACCTGTGCCTTGGGCAAGGCCAGAAGAGCCCGGCACACCGCGCAAAGACTTTTGCCAATCTTTGGGCACGTTTTGCTCTAATAGGTGAACAGAGCCGCGGGCTTGAGCATTGGCAATTTGCACGGCAATTTGTGCCGCCAAGGTGACTAAAAACGCTTCTTCATTCTGCGAAAACTTGCGTTTTTTCCTTTGTTGCAGGGTCAATACACCCAACACTTTACGTTGATGAATAATGGGTGTGCCCAAAAAAGCATGGAACAGATCTTCCTGCACCTCAGGGTAATATTTGAATCGTGGGTGAGCAGGGGCGTTACTTAAATTAATTGGCTCTTCGCGCTGTCCAATAAAACCAATCAAGCCCTCAGAAAAGCCAATGCTGACTTGACCAATGGCCTCTTTTGCCAGCCCTTCGGTGGCCACCAGCAAAAAATGCTGTTGCTCGTAGTTGGCTAAATACAAACTGCATGAGTCAACTTTTAAAGCATCACGCAAGCGACTCGCGAGGCACGTTAAGGCCTCATCGAGATTTGGTGCTTGATTCACCTCTTGGACTATGCGCTTTAATGTCGTCAACATAGGGTTTAAGCCTTGCGCCGTTTCTTAGCACGGGGGGCAACAGCTTCCGAAAAAACCGCCGTTTCAGGCATGGCTGTTGGGGCGAATTCTTTCATCACCCGTCGATAGACGTCACGTTTAAACGACACAACATTGCGCACCGGATACCAAAAGCTGACCCAACGCCAATTATCAAACTCGGGATGAGTCGAATGCAGCAAGTCTACGTCCTCCTCTTTACAAGTAAGTTGCAGTAAAAACCACTTTTGCTTTTGGCCTATACACACAGGATTACTGCCCTGTCTTACCAGTCGTTTAGGCAATTTGTAACGTAACCAATTTTTGGTAACGGCGAGAATTTTTACATCTTCTGGTTGTAAGCCTACCTCTTCATATAATTCACGATACATAGTTTGTTCGGCAGTTTCATTTTCATCGATTCCGCCTTGCGGAAACTGCCAGGAATGCTGACCATAGCGCCTTGCCCAAAATACTTGTCCGAGTTCGTTGCAAATCACTATGCCAACATTGGCGCGGAATCCTTCGGCATCAATCACTTAGACTCCCGAGAACTCAAATCTTTAATTGTCTGGCATTCTTCCATAAACTACAGACCTTTCAAAGGAATAAAAAAGACTGAGTCATGGCAATTTCATTGTTAGCAAATTCTTATGCAAAAACAGTCAGTTAAATGGAGCACTTTTATGCTGCTTTTTAGTTCAACCTTTGTTTTTTTATGCTTGGTGTATTTGCTGTTTGGCGCGCAGATGCCCATCGCCCTCACTGCGCTGAGCAAAGCCACGCCCATCCTCATGTTGGTGTGGCTTGCATGGCGCCGTCTTGGTCAGCATTTAAGCACATGGATTAGCCTTGCCTTGGTGTTTTCAGCCTGTGGCGACCTTTTATTGGCATTGCCTCTGCAGCATGGATTTATGCTGGGTTTGGGCAGTTTTGCCTGTGCTCATATTTGTTATTGTCTGGGTTTTTTTCGTTATCTTAAGTGGCAAAGCCACAAACTAAGCTATTTGTTGATCTTGGCCTTGGGGGTCGGCATCGCTTTGACCTTTGTACTGCCTCACGTCGGCGCTCTGTATTGGCCAGTAGTGGCTTACATGTGTGTGATTAGTCTGATGGCCCTTTGTGCTATTGGCGCGAGTCGCCAGACTTTGTACCTGCCACTTGGCGCCTTATTGTTTGTGCTGTCTGATGCGCTATTAGCCATCAACAAATTTGTTTATGCCCTTCCCTATGACCTCTGGTTGGTGATGCTGAGTTATTATGCTGCACAATATTGCTTGTTGCGCGGTAGCCTGCAACTGGCCGCCTCTTTAGCACAGGACAAACACCATGCGCCTACCTGAGCGCGAACCGCAAAGCCTGGATGAGTTATTAACCAATGCAGCCCAGTTAGCCGGTCTGACTTTGGGTGAAGTAGCCAAAGCAGCCGGCATTGTTGTGCCCGCCCATTTTAAACGACATAAAGGTTGGGCAGGCCAATTGCTGGAACGCGCTTTGGGCGCGGCAGCAGGAAGTAAAAGTGAACAAGACTTTGCCAAACTTGGTGTAGAACTTAAAACACTGCCCATTGACATGTTGGGGCAGCCCCTTGAAACAACCTATGTGTGTTACGCACATTTAACCCACGTGGCGGGTTTGCAATGGCAGGACTCAAACGTTAGAAATAAGCTGAGTCGCGTGCTCTGGGTGCCGGTGGATGGGCGGCGCGAAGTCAGTCCCGGTGAACGTATTATTGCCACCCCCTTCTTATGGTCGCCCAATGCACAGCAAGAAAAACTGTTACGCCAAGACTGGGAAGAATTAATGGCTTTAATCAGTTTGGGCAAAATTGACAGCATCACGGCTCGTCACGGTCAATATCTGCAATTACGCCCCAAAGCCGCCAATGGCCAAGCGCTAACCACCGCCATCGGCCGAGCTGGGCAGCTCATTCAAACCCGTCCGAGAGGTTTCTATCTGCGTAAAGAATTCACCAAAATGCTGCTCAAACAACAATTTGCCTAAGACCCAACGCCGTTTACTCGCGAATTAATGCCAATAATGCATCCACCTCGGCAAACTGATACAGATGACTTGCTTGCGTGGTATGGATATAACGGCCGTCTGCCGTTGCATTGCTAAGACGTTGATAATATTCAGACGCGTCTTGCTGCCACTTTATTAAGCCCTCTCGCTCGTCGCCCACCGGGCTTTGTGTGATGTAAGCTGTTTCAAAATCGGTGTCTACAATGCGCAGCACAATAGTGGCCGGCCATGTTGTGGCGGCTACCGCATCGAGATCTTCCCCGTACATGGCTATTTCACGAAACAAATTGACTTGATTGTTAATGGTTAAACGCGCTGCAAATAGATATTTGGCATAGTCCCAGTCAGTATCTGAATCCAGACTTTGCAAAGCCGTTAATTGTGCCCAGTCGGTGGCATTTTTTTGCTCCACTCGGGGGCTATATTTACCGTCTTGGATGAAGCTGACATAGGCATCAAGATTATCCTTAAACGGCCTTGCATCATTTTTGTAACGCGCGATGGAAAATGGGGTGAGCACATCTGGATCGATCATAATTGCTTTGTCAATCACACCAGCAGCCGGACCATTAACAAGGAGCTGTAAACTGATATTGCTACTGGCAAATGCAACAACGATTGCGCGTTTGATGCCAAGTTGTGGCAATAACAAACTTAAGTCGTGGACAAAATGTTGATACCCGACACGCGCGTCTGGCGTGCCCAACACCAAGCCAGCCCGATCAATTGCCACCACTTCATGACTACTCGCCAACCTCGGGGCCAATGCAGCAAACCACGCAGTGTCGGAGTGCCATGTATCAATGGGGCCAGACAATAAAATAACCGTCGGCAAATCTTGCTGGGGTTTTCCCCAACGAGCAAGGTGCAGGGCGTGACCATCTACTTGCACGGTGTGATGTTGTGCCGTGTTGCTTGGTTCGGCTTGCGCAGAAAAAACCAGTACAACACCCAGCAACAAGGTAAATACAAACACTGGATTCATTGTTAGCCGCATATCTTCATCCTAAATGCGGGCAGCATAGGGCAAAGTGCAGGCGGATGGATCAGGATCTCGACCAGCCCAACAAAAAATCAGACCAAATTCTCCTTGGTTTACGTTATGCTTGGCAGCCACATACTTGGCTCTTATCACCGCAACCATCATGCTCGAGAATGCGCAACTATCCGTCACCGCCAAGGTGGCCTATCAAATTCTGACTGGCTTCGATAAAAGTTATCGATGGCACAGCCGCATTACCGGTGGTGCTCAACAACGCTTTGCCAAGGCCCAATGGTTAGCCACCCAAGCCGCAGTGAAAGAACGGATTGCTATTTATGAAAAAAGTCTCTCTGCGGCGGTTAGTGACATCTATCAAAACGTGTACCCCTTGCAGCAAAATCAAGGGTTTTGGCGTGAATTAAAACAGCAATTCAGTGCCTTATTAGCCGACCATCCACAGTTCGAACTAGCAGAAACGTTTTATAACTCGGTGATCGGCCGCTTGTTCAAACACCAAGTCATTAATGATGAGGTGATGTTTGTGCAGGCTAGCCGTTGCTATTTAGCAGGTCAGGACCGCCACAAAGTCGTGAACAGCTTCAATACCGACGGCACAGTGCGTGATTTGTTAGAGGAAATATTTGCGACCTACCGTTTTGATGTGCCTTTTGCCGACAAAGAGCGCGACCTGAGTTTGGTTGACCGCATCATTCGTCAACACGTCAGTGTGGCGCAGTTGGCCAGTATTCACACGATTGAATTGCTAAAACCAGTATTTTATCGCAGTAAATCTGCTTACTTGGTGGGGCGTTTATGCATGCCGGAGCAAACCCTGCCTTTTGTGGTTGCATTGATGTTGGATGATCAGCAACTAATGACCATTGACGCTATTTTGTTAGAACGTAATGATTTGAGTGTGATTTTTGGCTTTGCTCGAGCGTATTTTATGGCCGACACACAATACCCCGCAGAAGTGGTGGCGTTTTTACAGGAGCTTTTGCCCAATAAAAAACACTTTGAACTGTACATTTCACTGGGTTTGTACAAACACGGCAAAACCGAGTTCTATCGTAATTTTTTGCAGCACCTCAACCAAACTGACGACCATTTTGACTTTGCGCCTGGCATCCGTGGTTTGGTAATGAGCGTTTTTCACCTGCCGTCTTACGGCGTGGTTTTCAAAATCATCAAAGACCACTTTCCGGAAAGCAAAAAAATCACCCGGGAACGAGTCAAAGAATGTTATCGCTTGGTGAAGATGACCGATCGCGTTGGACGCATGGCCGATACACATGAGTATGTAAATTTTCGACTGCCGCGTGATCGCATGTCAGCTGAGCTGATGGCGGAATTGTTGTCAGAGTGTCGTTCTAGCATTGAGTTTGATGAACACGAGGTGATCATCAAACACGTGTATATCGAACGTAAAATGACGCCCTTAAATCTTTATTTAGAGCAACAAAGTGACCCTGAGCTTATTCGTCAGGCCATCGATGAATTAGGGCTGTGCATCAAACAAATTGCCGCTGCCAATATTTTTGCCGGTGACATGCTTCACAAAAATTTTGGCATTACTCGCCACGGCCGGGTCATATTCTATGACTATGATGAAATCTGTTACATGCATGAACGGACTTTTCGGGCTTTACCTAAAAGTGATGATCCTTACGCATTAGATACCCTATCTGTTGGCCCCAGCGATGTATTCCCTGAACAGTTTGAACATTTTATTGTGGGCAAAAAGCACCTGAAACTGCTGCTCAAAGAAATGCATGGTGATTTAATGACACAACAATATTGGCTGAACGCACAAGCCAGAGCAGCGAGTAAAGAAGTCCAATATTTTTGGCCTTACGCGCAGGCAAAACGGCTCATCAACCAAGGTAGTGCGAAGCAGACTCATGCGCTCTGAGCGTGCTTTGCGTGAGTTCATTCACTTTAGCCAGCCAAGTCGACAATATTGTCTACCAAAAATCAGCAGGTACATGGCTGTAAAATTTGTGCACATGGTATATAACTTTAGGCACATTCATACCACCTTGAACACTGGCGCGGCATGCCAAAACGTATCAAAGTAACAGGGTGGATTCTGGCAGTATGTCATGCAGGTAGTATGTATTACATAAAAACAGTAAAAAGGTGGCTGTCTCAAATTAGCAAAATAACCTGCTGTTGCTTGTGGCTACTTGCTGCCACGCCAATATTTGCACAAGAAAAAGCACCGCTACCACCATTAGCCAATGTGACATTTTTTGTGAATTCCTTGCCGGGCACCCCTTTCTGGGAAAGCCAAATTGATTTTGCCCAAGCCGTGTCGAAGGCGTTTAATATCAATTTAACCATTAGTTATATTCCACGAAAATACATAGATCGTTTTGGGGTGACAGAATATATCGAGGATTATTTAGATAAACAGTCAACACTGCCCGACCTCATCGTCAGTTCCTTGTGGCTAGGGGTAGAAGAAAAAGTGCTGCAAATTTTCGCGGCTAAAAATATCGCGTATTTCTCCATAAACAATCAACTTACCGAACCACTTTTGGCCTCACTGGGTACGCCGCGGCAAAAATTTCCTCGGTGGTTAGGTCATATCGCCACCGACGATGTCGCGGTGGGGGCACAACTGACAGAATATCTGCTGCTGCAAATTGACAAGAAAAAAGCCTGCACCAGTGCTTGCCCTATTCATCTTTTTGCTTTTTCTGGTTTCACGTTTACTACTGCTAGCCAGCAGCGCGAAAAAGGTTTGAGTGTAGCCTTAGCCAAACGCAGAGATGTGCAGCTATTTAATGTGGTGCATGCAGCATGGGATAGACAAACAGCCTATGCCATGATGCCCACTATTTTGCAGCGCCACGATGATATAGACGGTTATTGGATCGCCAGTGATTTTATGGCTCTTGGCGTACTACAAGTTTTACGGGAATCGAAACGCCCACAAACCGCAATTTTGGCCAGCATTGATTGGTCGCCAGAGATTATTGCACCGATCAAAAGTGGCGCAGTAAGTGCGTCCTTAGGCGGCCATTTTATGGAAGCTGGCTGGGCCATTACCTTGTATGCAGACGCTCTATTAGCAGGGGATTTTGCCGCAAACTTTGGTACCTTATTTCACTCTGAGTTAGATATTCTCGACGGCAACAACATTGACAAAATTGGTGCTTTTTTAGCCAAACCACACTGGAACAGTGAGGCTATTTTACTTAACAGCCGCTATTACAATCCCAATTTTTCCCACTATTCATTTCAGCCACTGAGCATCATCAACGCGCAGCTTGCCGCCAATGCCCAGGGCGCAGAATAAGGGCGTCTGCGCCACAGGATTCAGCGAGCCATGCTCTGCAGATAAGCTGGCAGATTACGCCACCAGCGTGTTAGCGCTTTGCATCCAAAGCCACTTGAATTTGATCCAGCTCTGCACGACTGAATTCACCCCGTTCAATCAACTGCGTAATCGCGTCGGCATGGCCTTTTAAACGCAGATTCTGCTCACCGCCGTCGATAAAAATTTGCTTCACCATGCGTCGTGATCCAGTGTCCTCGGTGGTGATAATTTGCACCTCGTCGTCGCTGAAATCGATTCGTTGGCCATCACCTTTGTTCATCACAAACACCCGTTCGCTGCGACTGCCAGAGCCGCCAGTGCCGGTTTTAACCTCCTCTAGCGTTTTCAGCACGGTATTGCGGGTGTCCTCATCCAGTTCTGCAAGTTTGGCGCGTAAAGCGTCTTGGTCTAACAATTCATTGGCATCAAGAACAATGGTTTTAGCATCACCGTCTTTTTCTACCCATACGGTCAGATCATGATCTTTCACCGCTTTTATCTCTACCCTTTGATGTTTCACGGCATCATTGGCAGACACCGCACTAGCATGCATGGCGCCAGCCACAGACAAGGCGCCAAATACCGCGCCGGCAATTAAATTTTTACCGAGACTATGCATAACAAATTCCTCTTTGTTGGATAATGATGGGGGGCTTGACCACCCATACCGTTTGACAATGGCATAACCATGCCTTCACCAAAGCTTGATAACAACTTCCGTACCAAGATTAAATATTCTGGCTTTTTCAATACCTTAGCCTAATATTCAAGGCGCCGCTCACTCAGCTAGATAACAAATGTCTGCAAATCGGGATATGATTTCCGCAAATGAGGAAATCATGCCGATTTTATCCCTAGCGTGGAAAATTAATATGATATTTTTCAATAAGATAGCAATCACCAATTATGGCTTGGTTCTTGATTAACCACGTGTTGGAATGAAATCTATGTGGCAGTTTATGTCTTTAAAACACTATCTTTTTGCGATGATCGCGATCTTCGTCTGTGTATTAGCAGGCACCCAGATCTTTTTTATCTATTATGCGCAACAGCAAATGGGCGAAGAGGTGGTACAAAAAAGTCGCACCTTGTCTCGTCAAGCTTTAATGCTCGTGGCGCAAAACCTCGAAAAAGAACAAGGTAGCAGCGTCGAAACCACATACAGGGTGCAAGCCCAAGGCCAAAACCAAGCCCAAGAACAAGAACAAGAACAAGGCAATCCAAGCCTACGGATAACCATCAGCAATACGCCCAATAAAAAGGTGGATCTGGGTTCAGGCATGAGCTTTATGACAGGTGATCAAAGCCAAACGGTTAGCATTTTGCAAACCGAGCCAACGTTTACCCTGCCGTTCAGAGACGCGTTGATTGGCACCATCTCACGCATAGATTTTCGACAAATAAAGGGCACACAAGCCTTCAATGTTGTTGGCAGCGCTATCACCAATACTGACCAGCCATTGCAAGAACGGCATATTGTGCAATTCGATAGCACAGATTCTGCCCTTAAACCTTATTTCGATTGGTTAGTTGTTGCCACGCTGGGATTAATGCTCTTGGGTTTATTGGTGGCCTATGTATTAGCCAATTCCCTCAGTCGCCCCCTAGCAGACCTAGCTCATGGTTTTAAACACTTACAAGGAGGAGAACTGGGTTTTCAAGTCGCCCCTTCAGGGATCGCCGAGATTCGCGCGACCTTGCAACATTTTAATCAAATGAGTGCACGTTTGGCAGAATTGCAGCGCGTCGAGAAACACCTCGGGCAACAGCAGCAATTGGCGGAACTTGGTGAGGTGGCGAGAGGCTTAGCCCACACCTTACGTAACCCAATTAATAGCATTGGTCTGGCGGTAGAAGAACTTTGCAATGCTGAGCTAAGTGCGCAAACGCGCGGCGATTTAGCCCTGAGTATTCGGCAAAAAATCACCCATATTGATAAGACAATCAGAGCTTTACTGCAGTTAACAACTGATGATTTACAGCGTAATCAACAGGTATTTCTCAATCAGATCATCGAAGATGTGATGCTGGAACTCAGTATGCTCCAGCAACCGAATATCGTATTTAACGCGGGGCAAGTCAGCCCTCTGCTTGCTGCGCCAGCAGAAATTCGCGCGATTGCGCATACCCTGATCACCAATGCAATAGAGGCAAGCAGTCAAGGTCAGCTTATCCATATTGCAACCGAACAACAGCAGCAGACCCTCTATTTGATTGTCAGCGACGAGGGCTGTGGCATCCCCCCCGCCATCGAATCCCAACTATTCAAACCCCATGTGACAACAAAACCTGAAGGTGCAGGTATGGGTTTGTATATAGCGAGACGTTTATGCCAACTGCATTATCAAGGCGATATCAGTCTGCGACCCAACCAAAACCAAGGATGTATTGCAGTGGCTACATTTAGTTGTGCGCAGGCAAATGACCAAGAGGTAGTGACCAGTGAGTGAGGCAAGCCGCATTTTAGTGGTAGAAGATGACAGCACCCAACGCAATCTGCTGCAAGGTATCTTGAGTGGTGCTGGGTTTATTACTCATGCCGTCGACAGCGTCGAGGCCGCCATTATCGCCATCAAAGACAGCGAGTTTGATGCGGTGTTTTCAGATTGGAAGTTGGCAGAGTTATCTGGTTTAACCTTGCTTTCTTATGTGCGTCGCCACCAGCCCGCCTTGGGTTTTGCCATAGCTACAGCCTACGGCACCATTGCCCATGCTGTTGAGGCGATTAACGCAGGAGCAGATGATTACCTCGCTAAACCTTTTGGTCGCCAGGAATTGCAACTATGCATTGACAAAATTATCAAAGCCAAGCACTTGCGTACCCAAAACCAAGTCCTCAGTCAGGCCCTTTCTGAGCAACAACAACTGGTTGATTTGGTTGGCAATGCCCCGTGTATGCAACGTGTTTTCGAGCGCATCAGGCGGGTATCCAATACCGATGCTACGGTGCTGATCAGCGGCGAAAGTGGCACCGGCAAAGAGCTCGCCGCCCGCGCTTTACATCAATTGTCTGCCCGCAGTGACCAGCCTTTTGTGGCGTTAAATTGTGGGGCAATTCCCGAGTCTTTGGCTGAAGCAGAATTATTTGGCGCGCTAAAAGGTGCCTACACAGGGGCGCATCAGGACAAAATTGGCAAGTTGCAAAGTGCCCACCGAGGCACCCTATTTCTCGACGAAATCGCTGAACTGCCGCTGGCCTTGCAGGCTAAATTGCTGCGTTTTTTGCAAGAAAGTACGGTCACCCCTTTGGGAAGCCATAACGAGATTCAACTCGACGTGCGAGTACTAGCCGCCACACACCGCGACTTAACTTACATGGTCAAACAGGGCAGCTTTCGCGAAGACTTATTTTATCGCCTCAATATTGTGCCCTTAGCCATGCCAGCGTTACGCGAGCGCAGCGAAGATATTCCGCGTCTATTAGAATTTTTTGTGCAAAAGAACTGTGCCCGCTACAAAATCGACAAACCTCAGTTGAGCCGCCAGGCACTCAAACAATTGATTAATTATCAGTGGCCGGGCAACGTCAGAGAGCTGGCCAATCGCATTGAGCGCTTTATCCTATTAGGTGATGAGCAGGAATTGTTGAGCGATATACACCACAAAAGTGAACGTGCGAATGATGCAGACCAAGGATTTGTTTTGCCTGCAGACGGCTTGGACTGGGACGCCTGGGAAAAGGCCTGCTTATCTCAAGCCCTGCAACGCTTTCATGGCAATCGTACCAAGGCTGCACAATGCCTGAAGCTCAACTACAAAGCGTTTTTGTATCGACTGGAAAAACACGGCTTAAGTGGGTAATGTACAGACAGTATCTCCCTCCCTTGTTAGGCAAGCTGTATTATGTCGTCTTTATTCATTGTGATCATCGCCACATCAATAGCCGGCCTAGCCATGCCTTTAGGTGGCTTACTTGCCCGCGTTGAACACTTCCAGTCGCGCTGGTTAGAAGAAGAAATACGCCATGCTGTTATGGCCTTTGGTGGCGGTGCATTGTTATCTGCTGTCGGTTTAGTCTTAGTGCCAGAAAGCATTCATCATGTGCCCGTGTGGCTTGCTTCTGTGAGTTTTCTGGGGGGCAGTGTTGCCTTCATGGCACTCGACATGTTCCTGAAAAAAAATAAAACACCGGCGAGCCAATTGGCGGCCATGTTGGCGGATTTTATTCCTGAATCCATAGCTTTAGGGGCCGCTATCGCCATCAATAGTCCCAGCAGCTATTTATTAGCCGCGCTGATTGCCCTGCAAAACATACCTGAGGGTTTTAATGCCTACCGAGAGCTGGCGACCTCTCCCAAATATAAGGCCGGTAAAATACTGGCAATTTTTTTCGCCTTGGCCTTGTTGGGCCCCGTGGCTGGCATCAGTGGTTATCTGTGGCTCAGTGACTACCATGTGCTTTTGTCCATCATTATGTTGGCCGCGTCTGGTGGTATTTTATATTCTGTATTTCAAGATATCGCTCCTCAAGTAAAACTTGAGGCACATTGGTTCCCGCCCATGGGCGCTGTCTTGGGTTTTTTACTCGGGGTAATGGGTTTTATGCTGACAAGATGAGCTGCATGATCCTTGCACCGCTTTACAAGGCAGCGCCGCTTTTTCCCTGACATCGCTCAACCATTATGCCCAGCGCAGATTCTTTCGAATTTACCCTCTATTTATTCCTTATCTTCTTCTAGGGCTTATATCGACTGCTATTCTCAGTACATTTTTTGGCAAATCAGACGCCGGGCTTCCGTTTGCACTTAGCCTAAAAGAATTTATCGCCCATATTTTGTTACAAGAAGGCAAGGGCGTGACTTGGAGTATTGCGGTTGAATTCAAATTTTATTTTGTGTTACCCGTCATCATATTCATAAGTTATTGGATAAAAACGAATTTTGGACATCTAGCCGAGATAGTGACACTGATGATATTTGTTGCCCTAAGCCAAATGATCAGTCCGCAATCTGCGTCACTGACCAATGATCCACATTTGTTACCCTATTTATGCATTTTTTTGTTTGGCACAGCCTTGGCATCTATCCAGTGTGAAATAGAAGCGGGCAACATATCGATACAACGTTTCAGAATTTTAATCCCCCTCAGCTACCTTGCAGTTTGCGTATTGATCCTGATGACACCGGCTATTGCTTCGCTGGCTTTTAGCCAAATCGACTACAATTTTTTTCACAAATATTTTATTCAATACGCGCTATTGTGGAGCATTGTACTGCTGTCGATTATTAATTTTAATACTCCACTATCCGTGTTTTTCAGTAGCAAGATACTGTGCTTTTATGGCGGTCTAAGTTTCTCAATTTACCTTTTTCACCCGATATTCAGCTCTATTGCTAGCAAAATAATCGACAATTCTTATGCGGCCGCTTGGTTTGTATTAATCTTTTCCACGGCAGCATCTTACGTGTCTTTCAGACTACTTGAGTTACCCGCATCTAAGCTAAAAATTTCGTTTAAACAGACAAACAAACTTGATTGAATTCCAGTAGTCGAGAGGCTGTTAGCTGCAGTGATATAAGGCCAAGCACTCGCCGCTGTTTGTTTGTTTGTGCCTGCTAGTGTATGTCTGTTATTCGTATCGTATTGAATAACGTTGTGGCAAAGCCTCGTCAGCACAAACCACAGTAGTTACAATGTGATCCTGCAGAGATTTGCGCAAGAAAATCAACAATGGACACCCGCTATGACCAAAGAAATGCTCAGCAAACGATTAGCGCTCACTCTGCCTTCGTCTGAGCATAGACTCGATATTGATTGGCCAGCAGCGACTAATCTGGACATTGTTGTAAAACGTGATGATTTAATTCATCCGTTTATTTCCGGCAATAAGTGGCGCAAGTTACAACATCAATTGCAGCATTTTTTCACTACCCCCCCAGCCCGTGTTATCAGCTTTGGTGGTGGTTTTTCTAATCACTTGCATGCCTTGGCTTACTGTTGCCACCAGCTTGCTATTCCGTTTACCGCGATAGTGCGGGGCAATTATCAACTTAACCCAAGCCCTATGTTGCGAGATTTACGGCAGTGGCATACAGACATTCAGTACGTCGACAAACACCTTTATCAACAACGCGCAGAGCCTGGTTATTTAGCAAAGCTTCACCAGCGTTATCAGGATTCAGTTATCATTCCTGAAGGTGGTTCACAAACTAGTGCTCTCGCTGGCTTTCAGGAATTGCTGGCTGAATTGCAACAAAACTATGATTATATTTTGGCTCCTGTGGCTAGTGGCGGCACCTTGGCAGGCATTATCGCGGCATTAGCGCCACATCATCATACCCAAGTTCTGGGTATTGCCGCCTTAAAGGGCGAAGGTTATTTAGAAAATTTGGTGGCAGCGTTGCTGCCAGAGACCCACAAAAAATCAGCATCCAACTGGCACATCATTCACGATTTTCATTTTGGCGGTTATGCTAAAAGCACTGCTGAACTTAGGGCGTTTTGTCAGACTTTTACCGCACAACACGGTGTGGCCATTGAACCTGTGTACAGTGGCAAGGTATTTTTTGCCTTGCGAGCCTTGTTAGCAGCAGGCTATTTTACCAACAATAGTAAGATCTTGGTCTTACACACTGGGGGTTTACAGGGTGCCCGCAACGCCGTGAGTTAAGGTATAAATGCTCAACAACGAAACTGGCTAATCCATCACAATTCAGACATGATACCAACTACATGTTTTTTAAAAAGTAACGATTATTCATGAACTTACAAGACTGGTTGCAAGGTTTTGCCGGGGCCTCGCCTCTTGAATGGACAGCGACTGTTGCCGGTTTTATCTGTGTTTACCTGTTGATCAAACGCAGTATTTGGAGTTTTGCCTTTGGTTTGGTTCAGGTCAGTATTTACGCTTGGATTTTTTACGAGGTAAAACTGTATTCCGACATGGGCTTACACCTGTTTTATATTGGCTTTCAATTTTATGGCTGGTTTATTTGGCGCCAAGCACAAGATGAGAGTGGTCATGTTCGTGTATTACTGGGTACTCAAAAAGAATACCTACTGTGGCTGATTGCGGTTGTCTGTAGCACCTACATAGTGGGCTTTTTGATGACTCAATATACGGATGCGAGCTTGCCTTACGCTGACGCTTTTACCACCTGCGCGAGCTTGGTGGCGCAGTGGCTGTTGTCTCGCAAAAAGTTGTTTAACTGGGCCTTTTGGATTGTGGTAGATCTGGTAGCGATTGCGGTTTACTGGCAAAAGCAGTTGTATCCAACGTCTGCGCTTTATTTATGTTTCTTAATCATGGCCATCGTTGGCCAATGGCAGTGGCATAAGGCCTGGCAAAATAACCAGACAGCGCAGCAGTCCTGATATGCCTGTCACCGGTTTAACACTTGGCAAATTTGCACCGCTACATCGCGGGCATCAATTAGTGATCGACACTGCACTGTGCCAAGTGGATAAACTTGTGGTGGTCGTGTACGACTGTGACGAACTGCCAGAGTGCCCCTTATCTGTGCGAGCCAATTGGATAAGCACCCTTTATCCTCAAGTGCAAATTGTGCTGGCAAAAGATGCACCCAAACAAACCGGCTATTCACCCGCCATTACGGCTCTACATGATCAATATCTACAAACATTGCTCAAGGATGAACATATTGATTACTTCTTTAGCAGCGAGTCCTATGGTGAACACGTCAGTTTAGCGCTCAACTGTATTGATGTTCGGGTTGACCAATATCGCTTACAGGTACCTATTTCGGGCACAAAAATCCGCAAAAATATTAGCGCTCACCAAGAGTTTTTGTGTCCATTGGTATTCAATGATTTAATAAGCAAAGTTTCTCACCAAGTAGTCGCCAAACTTCCCGCCACATGATTAAAAAAATTGTTTTTTTAGGTGCGCCGTCAACTGGCAAAACTACCTTGTGTGAAGCATTGGCCAAGGCACTAAACACCTTAACCGTAGCCGAGTATGGACGCGAATACTGGATTGAACATCAGGTTGACCGACGTCTTACCCCACAACAATTGTTGCATATTGCCCAAACCCAAAATCGCTGGGAAGATGAAGCGCAGCAGCTTGCCAATGGCGTATTGTTGTGTGATACCAATGCGTTTACCACCTGGCATTTTGCCTTACATTACCATCAACGAGCCCTGCCAGAATTGAATGCCTTAGCAGAACAATGTTGGCAGCGTTATGATCTTGTGGTGGTGTGTGGTGACGAGATCCCATATGACGATACATGGGAGCGCTCAGGGGACGCAAATCGCCACGAGTTTCAACACTTTATTGATCAGTATTTAGCCAAGCAGCGTATTCAACACATGGTGGTAAGAGGCTCTGTTGAACAACGTATGCACCAAGTAATGCAGGCGCTTGAGTCAAGCAAACACGCTGTTGTTGTCTAGATCTAAACTGGCAATAGCCGTGATTATCCCCTATTTTAAAGAGCTTAATATCACTGTCACTTGTGTTAGTTAAATTACCTGATAGCATGCGCGTTTTTATGTAGTCAATCTAATAAGGATCCTCTTATGTCTCGTCGTGTTTTGATCATTGGCGCTGGTGGTGTTGCCGCCGTTACCGTTAAAAAGTGTGCTCGATTGCCGGAATTTTTTGACGAAATTTATTTAGCCAGCCGTACCGTATCAAAATGCGCGGCATTACAAGCAGAAATTGGTAGCGACAGAATCAAAGGTGTGTTTGCCGTTGATGCTGACCATGCCAGTGAAGTTGTAAAAGTCATTCAACAAGTTAAACCCGATTTAGTGATTAACTTAGCCCTGCCCTATCAAGATTTGGCGATCATGGATGCCTGTTTAGAAACTGGCGTCGATTACCTCGACACCGCCAACTATGAACCTAAAGACGTCGCAAAATTTGAATATTCATGGCAGTGGGCCTACCAAGAGAAGTTCCAACAAGCCGGTTTAATGGCCTTGTTGGGCAGTGGTTTCGACCCAGGTGTAACCAACGTTTACACCGCTTACGCGGCAAAACATTACTTTGATGAAATTCATTACTTAGACATCGTTGATTGCAATGGCGGTGATCATGGTCAAGCGTTTGCCACCAACTTTAACCCAGAAATCAACATCCGCGAAATCACCCAACGCGGGCGGTATTGGGAAAACGGTGAGTGGAAAGAGACTGACCCTTTAAGTGTGCGTGAAGACTTGGATTATCAAAACATCGGCGTGCGTGCTTCGTATTTAATGTTCCACGAAGAGCTGGAATCCATTGTTAAACATTTCCCCAGCTTAAAACGCGCGCGTTTCTGGATGACTTTTGGTGAAGCCTATCTCACCCACTTGCGGGTATTGGAAGGCATCGGTATGACCAGCATCGAACCCATCAATTTCCAAGGCCAGCAAATTGTACCCTTGGAATTTTTGAAGGCCGTACTGCCTAACCCTGGCTCGTTAGCACAAGGCTATACCGGCATGACTTGCATCGGGACTTACATTACAGGTATCAAAGACGGGCAAGAGAAAACCATTTTCATCTACAACAACTGTGACCACGCTGCTTGTTATGCCGAAGTCGGTGCACAAGCAGTATCGTATACCACTGGTGTACCAGCAATGATTGGTGCGGCACTGATGTTAAACGGTACGTGGAAAAAACCAGGTGTCTGGAATATGGAACAGTTTGACCCTGATCCATTCATGGAATTACTCAATGTGCACGGTTTGCCATGGCAAGTGATTGACGTGCCACACAGTCCTTTTAAAAAATAGCCAATCTCGGTGTATGCAGTGGGGCGATGCAAACCAAGCATCGCCTCCCTTGACACTCAAGCTTGCCATTTTTACCTTGATCGATGCGCCTTTACCTGTTGCGCTAACAATTTGGATCTGTACATGACTTTTGATACCACCCGCGACCCCATGTTAAACCCCGCCATTCCCTCGCCTTGTTACGTATGTGAAGAAGCGAAACTTGAGGCCAATTTGCAATTGATGCAACGGGTGCAGGCAGAGAGCGGGGTGGAAATCATTTTAGCCTTGAAAGGTTTCTCCATGTGGTCAACCTTTGATTTGGTTAAACAGTACTTGCAAGGTTCCACCGCCAGTGCGGTCTGGGAAGCACGTTTGGGTAAAGAGACCATTGGTAAACAAGTCCACGCCTTTTCACCTGCGTTTAAGCCCCAAGATATTGATCAATTACTTGAGCTTGCTGACCACATATCGTTTAACAGTCTGGGACAATGGCAACGTTACAAACAGCAAATATTAGCCTCTTCGGTGTCACCAGGTATTCGCTTGAATGTGGAACATCGTGAGGCAGAAACAGAACTGTATGACCCCAGTGCACCGGGTTCGCGTTTTGGTATTTTGGCCAAAGATTTAGTAGGGGCAGACTTAAGTGGCTTGCAAGGCTTTCATATCCATAACCTGTGTGAATGCGACTCGTATGCCACTGAACGCACCATCTTGGCCACGGAACAAAAATTTGGTCAGTACTTTGGCCAATTGAAGTGGATCAATTTTGGTGGTGGCCACTTGATGACGCGAGCGGGTTATGATGTTGATCACTTAATTCTTGTATTAAAAGCGTTTAAACAACGGCACCCGCATCTGACTGTAATCCTCGAGCCCGGCTCAGCTGTGGCTTGGCAGACAGGCCCCTTGGTTTGCGAAGTGGTGGATATTGTTGAAAATCGCGATCGTATTGCCATCGTGGATATGTCGGCTACGGCTCATATGCCTGATGTACTTGAGATGCCCTACAGACCGGCTGTGCGCGGCGCCGGTAAGGCTGGCGAAAAAGCCTATACCTATCGCTTTGGTGGCAACTCCTGCTTAACTGGTGATGCCATCGATTTGTATAGCTTTGACCATGAGTTGCAAATTGGTGAGCGGATTATTTTTGAAGATATGATCCACTACACCATGGTAAAAACGACTTTTTTTAATGGCGTAGAGCATCCATCTATTGGCATTTTGCGCAAAGATGGACACTTTGAATTAGTGCGCCAATTTAGCTACGAGGATTTTAAGAACAAACTTTCATAACACTGAGTTAATGCACAAAGCCAGTGAGTACCGCGCTGTTATCACGGTAACACGCTGGCTGGCAGATGTTCTTGGTGTTGAGTCAACACGAAAGTAAAAAATATCCATCCTACATACCCCAATGACCTAGGCAAACGCCGCTTCCTGATTAACACTGTACAATCACTGTTGTGGATCAGTAATTTGAATGTGGCGCACTTCCTGCTTTTAAATAATTTTGATGAACTCTTTACCAAGGAATTTTACGTTGAACGCGTTTAGGATTGTTTATTCTGTGCTCATCCTCACTTGTTTGAGCGTCACACCATGCTTGCAAGCAGAAGAAGATCGCCCAACCCATGCTTTTAATCGACAATGGCTCGAAGACCATGCCAAAACACTCGCAAGCAAACCTTTTGTTGAACAAAAGATCGAAGCAGATAATCCGCTGAGTCAGCTAAATTACGACGACTATAAAAAAATTCAGTTTCAACGTGCGGCCACCATTTGGGCAAAAGAAGATCGTCAATTTCGCCTCATTCCTATGCATCCGGGTTTTTTATTCAAGACCCCAGTTAAGCTTAATTTAGTGGTAGGAGGCATATCGCGGCGCATCTTATATACCAGTGAAATATTCAACTATGACAAAGACTTAGATGCCGCCAAACAAAGCAAAGCCAGTGGCTATTCTGGCTTTCAGGTAACGACGCCCATCAATAACAGCGATGTGTGGGATGAGTTTATGGTATTCCAGGGTGGAAGTTATTTTCGCGCAGTTGGCAAGCATAACTGGTACGGATTATCAGCGCGTGGACTGGCTATAAATACGGCTCGGCCGTCTGGCGAAGAATTTCCAGTCTTCACTGAATTTTGGATTGAGCGCACCAAAGAACGCTCACCCACTTTAGTTATTCACGCCATTATGGAGAGTAAATCGCTGACCGGTGCCTTTACCTTTAAGGCGACCCCTGGCGACAATACTGTTGTTGAAGTTAACAGCCGGTTTTACCCACGACGCAGCATAGAAGTATTTGGCATTGCACCACTTACTTCCATGTTTTTGTTTAACGCCATGGACAGGCAGCGCTTTGATGACTTTCGCCCCGCGGTGCATGACTCAGATGGTTTATTTATTATCAGCAGCAATGGCGAAAAAATTTGGCGGCCGTTGATCAATCCTAAAAAATTACAAGTTTCCGCCTTCAGCGATACGGCACCCTCAGGCTTTGGTTTGTTGCAACGGCATCGACAATTTCATGATTTTCAAGACATGGAGGCCAACTACGAAAAACGCGCTTCTGCTTGGGTTGAACCAATAGGTGATTGGGGGCCCGGTCATGTTGAACTCATTGAAATACCCACCAATGCAGAAATCCACGACAACATTGTCGCTTTTTGGCAACCCAAGGCACCACTGCGCAAGGGGCAGGAATACAGTTTTCAGTACAAAATTTTCTGGGGTATGCAAGTGGCGACGGAAGGCCAGTCAGGTCGTATTGTCGCCAGTGCTTCAGGACGAAGTTTAAGTGATGAAAAAGTGCGTGAATTTGTATTGGACTATTCGGGGCCTGATATTCCCAATAACTTGTTGGTGAATGCCAGTACCAGCGCAGGCAACATGGTGGGTAGTGTGGTGAAAATATTGCCACAAAGCGGCCAATGCCGAGTGGTGGTAAAATTTGCCCCCGGTGATGCAAACATGGCTGAGCTTCGCGTCGGACTGACCAGCAATAATAAACCTTGGGGTGAAACATGGTTGTACCGATGGACACGTTAAACCAGGGTCAAGGTGCCACCCCCGCTGAGAAGCCATTGGCCATGCCAGCGCAAAATTTTAGCCGTAAGCCCAAAGCATATTTTGCCAATCAAACATGGCGCACTTACCTTGCACGATTATTAACCTTTGGCGGCGCCATAACTATGACCAGCTATGCCACTTATCAGATGGTGTTGATTGTGTCACAGGTGGACGTGACGGTTTTGCAATGGGTAATGGTGGTTTTGTTTGCCCTCACGTTTATTTGGATTGCGTTAGCCGCTTGTGCCGCGCTCACCGGCTTTTTGCTCAGGGCCAAACCCTTGGTGTCGCGTAGCCACACAACAAGCCACAAAAAAACGGTGTTATTAATGCCCATTTATAATGAGGATGCCAGTCAAACGTGTGCAGCCTTGTTGAGTATGGCAAAAGCCTTGGTGGCCAAAGGCTGGGGACAACAATTTGAAATTTTTATTATTTCTGATTCCAACAAAGCTGATTTATGGGTGAAAGAAACAGCCGCGGTGAAAGCACTGCAAAGCGAATTAGCGGGGGAGATGCAGGTATGGTATCGCCGTCGTTACCACAACACCGCTAAAAAAGCCGGCAATGTGCACGAGTTTGTCAGTCGCTGGGGTGGGCAATACGACTTTATGTTGATCTTAGATGCCGACAGCTTATTGTCGGCGGAGACCTTGATCACCCTCATGGCAGAAATGGAAACTGATCCGAATAGCGGCATTCTGCAAACCCTGCCTTGCCTTTACAGGGGCGATACTTTGTTTGCGCGCTTGCAACAGTTTGCGGGATCAATATACGGACCCATTGTGGCTGAGGGCATTACGGCTTGGCAGGGTAATGATGGTAACTATTGTGGCTGAGGGCATTACGGCTTGGCAGGGTAATGATGGTAACTATTGGGGGCACAATGCCATCATTCGCGTGAGCGCCTTTGCCGCTACCGCCGGTTTACCCAGTTTAGGAGGTAAAAAACCCTTCAGTGGCGATATTCTGTCTCACGATTTTGTCGAAGCTGCCTTGATGCGCCGTGCAGGATGGTCGGTGCGCATGTTACCTAATTTAAAAGGCTCATGGGAAGAAAGCCCACCCAGTTTATCGGATGTCGCCACACGCGATAGACGTTGGGCACAAGGCAATATTCAGCATTTGGCCGTGTTACGTGCACGAGGTTTACGTTGGCCAAATCGTTTTCACATGCTCACTGGTATTATGGGCTACCTCGCCTCACCCATCTGGTTTGCCCTGATTTTGATTGGTATTGTGATGGCGGTGCAAATTCACTACGTCAACGTGGAATATTTTTCTGACGAAATGAGTTTATTTCCCCACTGGCCGGTCTTTGACTCACAGCGCATGGTGCAGCTGTTTGTCATCACCATGGCTATCCTATTAGTCCCCAAAATATTAGGTTTGGTAAGGGCTATATTCAGCCCTGAGTTGCGCCGACCATTAGGCGTTATTCGCCTAATACTAGGGGCCTGTGTGGAACTATTTTTTTCGGTGTTGTATGCCCCGATCTTCATGTTGATCCACAGTAAACACATCATTGATATATTTCGTGGCCGTGACTCTGGCTGGTCTGCACAACAACGTCAATACAGCGGGTTACCTTGGGCACAGTTATTTCGTCTGCACAGCTGGCATACCATGATCGGTATCAGCATAACCCTGGTTTTATCCTACTACTCGCCACCACTGTTACTGTGGCTTGCTCCTACCTTAGTGGGATTGGTATTCGCCATTCCACTGTCTGCCTTAAGTGGTAGTCAGGGTCTAGCGCGGGTACTGCGTTTTGTGGGTTTACTGAACATTCCTGAAGAAGTAACAGAACACGCGGTGATGCAAAAGCGAGAATCCTATGTTGCGCACTTTGCTAAGGTTGTCGCCGACATCAATATCCATCGTTTACTGAGTGAACAACAACTGCGTGAACAACACTTTTCTATGGTATTAACGGCACCAAAAGCCGCACGCGGCCACCCTCCCATCAATCAAATGGGCGCGGCCTATAAAATAGCGGATGCACATGATGCCGACGAGGCCTTGGAATGGATGCATAATCAAGAAAAACTGGCACTGCTCAGCCACCCAGAAATCTTTGCCGATCTCCTGCGCCTGCACCAGAAAAACCTGCGGCAAAGCCAATAATGCACGAGCTTGAGGTGTGCGTTGAACGTTTATTATACCCATTGTAGCCGTGGTTTTTGGCAATGAGGAGTAGAGTATAATCATGCAAAAATTGCCCGCTTTACAGGCGGTTGAACGGTTGTCCTTGGGTGTTTTTCCGACACCTTTGAGTCATTTAAGTCGCTTAAGCGCTTTACTCAACCGCCCAGATATTTACATAAAACGCGATGACTTGAGTGGTTTGGCTTTAGGTGGCAACAAGGTGCGCAAACTTGAATATTTGCTTGGTGATGCAAAAGCCAAACTCAGTGATTGTGTGATTACCGCTGGTGCCGTGCAGTCTAACCATTGCCGACAAACCGCAGCAGCGGCGGCGATGTTGGGTTTACCCTGCCATTTAATGCTAGGGGGCGATGAGCCTGCACATACCAATGGCAATTTACTGTTAGATAAACTTTTTGGTAGTCACATTCATTGGCAAGGGGAACTGCGTAAGGGTGAGGGTATTCCCGCCTTGGTACAAAAGCTAAGCAAGCAGGGTTTATCCCTCTACGTTGTGCCATATGGCGGCTCAAACGCCCTAGGCTGCTTAGGTTTTGCCAATGCATTAGTGGAATTGCAACAACAAATTGAACATACACCTATCACCCATATCGTTTTTGCCTCAAGTTCTGGCGCTACCCATGCTGGCTTAATGCTGGGTAAAGCCTTGTTAAACCAGCGCTACACCCTGTTAGGCATCAACATCGACAAAGATGAATCAGGAGCCCTGCCCTTTGCACAGCGTATTGTCGAGCTTGCTAACCAAGCGGCTCAGCTGGTGGGCTTAGACAGACTTTTTAGCTCAGACGATGTCAATCTGTGTGATGATTATTTTGCCGAAGGTTACGGAGTCTTAGGTGCCGCCGAGCAGCACGCCATTGAGTTATTGGCGCGTAAAGAGGGAATTTTACTTGACCCCGTTTATACCGGACGTGCCATGGCCGGTCTCATCGATTTGGTCAACCGCGGCTATTTTACAACCAAGGACAGGGTCTTATTTTGGCACACAGGTGGCAGCCCTGCCTTATTTGCTTACGCCGAACAAATTAGCACAGCAGACAAACTTGCGCCGTGATGAGCTTAGGTTAAGATACGTTTATTCATCACTAGCGTCGTGGTTTCAGCAGTGCTACCAAAGCAGTTAAGTCGCCCATACAGACCATTATTTCAGCGAATTTTGCTTGGTTTATACTGTCTGTTAAGTGCTGGCGTCTGCACTGCGCAAGACAGCAATAGCCAAAAGCTTTCCATTGTAGTTGGACACGAAAATCCAGCGATTCACGACATCGTTAAACAGTTTGAAGTAGAGACTGGGATTGCCATAGACACACGTTTTTTTGACAACAGCGAACTGAAAGTAGAGTTATTGCAACGTAGTGAAAGTGTCACCCTACCCGACGCAGCCATACTGCCTGCTGATTTTCTTGGTTTGGCGTCTTTGCAGTACAGCGAAATCCCCCCTCAGTTGCTCAGTGAGCAAACCAGTCCTATTTTTAAACAATCTGCCATGATAAAAGGCCAGTTTCGCAGCGTGCCCATTATTGCTGGCAATCATTTATTGTTGTTTTACAACAAACGCCTAGTGCGTGATGCTGCAAGCACTTGGCGTGAGTTACAACAGCAAGCTAAGCAGTTGCCTGCCGATGTACGGGCAATTACTTGGAGTTACAACGAGATGTATTGGTTGATCCCCTTCATCACAGCCATGCAATCGATACCACTTAGCGAAGATACCGTGCAGTTAGATACATCGGCCATGCAACAAGCATTGGCGTTTTATACTTCAGTGGCGAAACAAGGTTTAGTTGATCCTAATTGTGACTACCACTGTTCCATCAGCGCCTTCAACGCTGGACAAGCAGCCTATTTGCTCTCGGGTGATTGGTCGTTAGGTGCGCTTCGCGATGCCTTGGGTGAAGACCTAGGTGTGGCATCCTTGCCAATGATAGCAGATCACCCTATGCGTTCGTATTTTTCGACTCATGTTCTGACCTTTCCCGGTAACGCCTTAAACGGTGAAAAACGCCCGCAACTGCTTAGATTAATCGAGTACTTACAGAGCGAATTGGTGCAGCGCCTGTTATGGCAAAAAATGCAGGTCTTGCCGGTGAATACTAAACTGTTACGTGAGCTTGATCAGATTGGTAATCCTCGATTACACACCTTGATTGAACAGTTAAATCAGTCGATTCCCTTACCCACTAGTGAAGAAATGGCCATCGTTTGGGAGGCGATGGGCATTGGTTTTCGGCGGTATGCCGCTGAAATAGTCACGGCAGAACAAGCTACCCAGTTGATGCAGCATTTGGCAGAAGAATCGATTAATCGTCATGGACAGAGAGCCAACTAGGGTGAAAAAAGTATCGTTTAGCCAGTTGTTGTTTCGGCAAATAGTCCTGTTTGTTTTGGTGCCTTTAGTGGGCGTTGTTGTCTACTCTCTGTTCATCAATTTGCGCTCTGAGTCACTGGCCACACAAGATGCCCTGCAATCGAATAATCAAGCCCTTGCGTCGTCTTTAGATAATCGCTTTTCATTTTATCAATACGCCATTGCAGGGCTTAGTCAAAACCGAGCGTTAGGGGAGTTAGCCACCAATATTTTGTATGCACAAGCCGCCGACAAATCCTTACAACAATTTGCGCAGAGCCATTCTGCTGTTACGGCTGTGTTGATCGTCGACAAGCAGGGTTTTACCCTATCGGGCTTCCCGTTTGCTGCCCTAAAAGTAGGCTCAGAGCTACTCACTGAGTTTATCCAAGGGAATTTACAACACAGCACCATGAGCAAATTGCCTGAGTTACACTACTTTGAGGCAGCTTGGTTAGGTAACTACAGTTTACCCATGGCGCAACATGGTCAACTTGCTTTTGTGGTTCCATTGCAACGGGCAACAAAATCATTGATTAATCCCATGGTGTCCAGTGCCTTGATGATGGTGTTTATTGATCCCATTGCATTGGTACAAGAAATTAAGCAAAACAATCTAGATGCAAAAACGGCCGGACAGTATCTTCTGCAAACGACTAATTTGACCTTCGGTGAAGCACCGCAACCAGCCGATGAATTTTTAGTTGCGCAACACGAACTACAAACAATCTTGCAGGATAATGGTCAACTCAAACCATTAACGATAGCGACGTACTACCCCAAGACCGCCTACACCGCCAATATTTATCAAACCTTGTACCTGACCCTGAGTGCCCTAGGCATCATCTTGCTCATGAGCTTTTTCTTCCTGCGTCAGTGGTTCAAAAAACTCAATAAACCCATCGAAGATGTGGTGGTATTAAGCAAGGAAATTGCCGAAGGCCACTACTCAGACATTGAGCACAACAGCAAGTACCTTGAGTTCGAAGAGATCAACAGGGCCTTGATGGTCATGGCCGAAAAAATTAAACAACAAATGCTGCACCTTGACCATGCACGCAGCAAAGCTGAAGACGCCGATCAACTTAAATCACAGTTCTTGGCTAACATGAGCCACGAAATTCGCACCCCAATGAATGGCTTACTCGGTATTTTACAGTTGCTTAAACAAGACGCCTCGTTTGATAAACATACCAATATGCTGAACACCGCCCTGCAATCAGGTCAAAACCTGCTGCGCATTTTGAATGACATTCTTGATTTATCAAAAATTGAGGCAGAACGATTAGATATTGAAAAAACTCACTTTATTCCCGCCAAGCTGGTTAATGAAACCCTGGAGTTAATTGCCCCTGACTGCGCGCAAAAAGGCATAGACTTGTTGGTTGAATTGGCGCCTGAAATGCGCAACAAGTGGCTCGGTGATAGTTTGCGACTCAGCCAAATCTTAAACAACCTCCTCTCTAATGCAGTCAAATTTACCGCCAAAGGCAGCATCACACTGCAAGCACACTATCGACAGGAGCATAATGAGCAGAGGCTCTACTTTAGCGTTATTGATCAAGGCATTGGTCTTAGCCCCGCCCAAATTGACCATTTATTTACTCCGTTTAAACAGGCTGATGCCTCCACCACCCGACTGTTTGGTGGAACAGGTTTAGGTTTGTATATCAGCCGCAAGTTGGTGAGGTTAATGGGAGGAGACCTGTGGGTGGAGAGTCAGTTAGGTCAGGGAGCAAGTTTTCATTTTTATGTGTGTGTTGAACCAGCCCAAACTAACGATGTCGCTGCCAGTGAATCAACTTCAGAACTGACAGAGGCACCGGATTTAAGGTCAAAACGCATATTGTTGGTTGAAGATAATCTTATTAACCAAGAAATTTTGCAGATGATGTTAGCGCCAACCAATGCCATCATCTGCACCGCAAACAACGGGCTTGAGGCCTTAACTGCCTATGCCACGTTTATGCCTGATTTGATCTTAATGGATGTGCAGATGCCAGAAATGGATGGCACAACAGCCACCCAACAACTGCGTGAACAGGGGGTAGAGGTGCCGATCATTATGCAGACAGCCAATGTCAATCAACAGGATATATCGTCTTACCACCAGCTTGGCGCAACTGGGGTGTTAGGTAAACCCACTGACTTACAACAATTGTATCAAATGCTGCACACTCATTTAGTGGCTAATGACATAGCGACTAAATGAGCGAGGTCTTCCCCCAAACTCAGCGTTGGACGCTCTACTATCCGGCCTAATTCAGTTTCCCCGTCAAACAAAATAAACGTAGGCGTGAAACGCAATTGGTAAACCCGAGACAGGCCTTCTGGATCTTGTTTTTGCTGATTTACCGCTACCAATTGCAGCATGGCCAGGGACACCTGTGCCTCATCTAACAGTTTTAATAAACGGGGCACCTCACGCTGACTGTCGTGACACCAGCCTCCAAATAAAATAAGTAAGGACTTGCCCTGTAATTGTTGCGCTGCAACAAGTTCTTGCTCTGAGGCACTATAAGCGCGGTAGTTTTCAGCAAAATGTGACATCAACGACGACACTTGTTGTTGGCTGACTTGCCCCTCAGGCAAGCTTGCCACTGGCTTTTCTGGTGCACTTTGACAACCAACGACACTAAAGACAAGTAGCAGTAGCGCGTAGGCATGTAACGGTAAGATAAGTCGCATTAATGATCCCTTATTTTGCTTGAGCTGACAAACGATGCTGAGGTGGCAATCAACGCTGATTGACTATCAGTTTTAATGAAGTTTCTTGCTTTGGCATAGACAATAAAAAATCAATGAACTCACTCAGACCAGGGTGATTCACTTCATGCAGATACGCTAATTTTAGTGAGCATTGAAACTCCTTACACACACTCACTTTGCTCAGTTGTCCTTGTTGCACATAGTGCTCAGCAATACTCACTGGCAGCAAAGCCATGCCGCCTTGATTAAGCAGCAGTTCTAAGGCAATGCGAATGGAGCTGGTGTTAAATTTTGCTTCTCGTGTGCCCGGAAAATGTCTCTCTACTTCTTCACGGGCTTTAGCGTGCCACTCAAGATTAATATAACGTTTGGCAACATCGTCCACCTCGTCATCGGCCAGTTGATTCATGTACAAAGCCAAGCAGACATTTAACAGTGGTTGCATGATTATCTGGTCAGATTTAAGCGGCTCACTGACCACAGCCAGATCAAGGGTGCGATTATGTAATTGCCGGGATAATTGCTCATTTGTCATGATGTCTGCATGCACAGATAACGCGGGAAAATACTCACTAATTGCGCCAAGAGCATGACTTAAATACAGCTCCCAAGCGTTAGGTGTGCCAGCAATGGCAATGTGCTGAACGTTGACATTATTGATGGCTTTTACTGCTTCGTTAAGTGTGACTGCCAGTGATTCGGCATAAGGCACGAGCTTATGTCCCGCGGCAGTTAATTGAATACTGTTACGATTGCGGATAAAGAGCGGACTATTAAAATACTCTTCGAGCTGTTTAATCCGAGCACTGACTGCTGATGGTGTCAGAAACAGATTTTCTGCCGTCTTTCCAAAGTGTCGAGTTTTGACCACTTCGAGAAAGGTAACGAGGAAACGCACGTCCATAGATAGGGCTTTTTGTTGACTTGATAGTGAATTCATACCCTGATTGACCCACAATTTCAATAAAAAGACGCCGTTTGGACAACGGCGTTTTCATTCAGCAACTCATACAGAGCGGTTTAGTCTTACAGCTGTGTCACGGTGGCGTAGCCTTCTGACTCCAATTCTTGGTTGACACAAGTGAGCAAATAGTCAGCTAGTTTGTCAGCAGTGATGCCATCGTCCTCGGCCATTTCTGTACAAAATTGCTTTAATTCTTTCAACAAGGCTTCGTCGGCTGTCGGTTTATCGTCAGCATACGAAGAAAAACTCAATAACCCCACAAATAGTATTGCAACAGTTTTCATGCTTTCTTCGCGATATTAAAGTAATGGCAGAAAATGTTTTTCTGGCCATTTACACAAAAGGCGCATCTGCTAGTTTCCTGCAGATGCGCCTCAACAACTTGTATAACTACAAACTTTTAGCGACCTTGGGTTGTGTTAACCCTTGGTTTATTATTCGCCAGTCAGATGTTTGTTTTTAGACTCGATATTTTTCTGTCTTTTCTCACGCTGCTTCTTTTCGAGCTCAGCGCGGATCTTGGCAGCTTTTTTATCTTTTGATGAAACTTCTAAGTCTTCGTCATCAAACTCATCTAAACTAACGCGATTATCTTTACCCATAACATTTATCGAAGTGACTAACACAGTAAGATTTTAAAACACTGAGTGTAAATGCAAAGTGAAATAAATTGAACGTGTAGATGAAAAAATTTTGTGTTGGTGATTACATAATGCCAACATTTATCAGCGTAATATTGGCATGATGTTTATCCTAAACAAACGCATCCATCCTTTTTACGACCCGCAAGGCTACAAATGTACAAAACTTTAGTTGTTGTTGACCACCCCATTACCCTGCCAAACAGTGATTTAACTGTGGTGAATTTTGAGCAGTACTTGGCCGAATACCCCAAGGTAGGGGAACCCAAAATACGTATCATTAATTTATGTGATACAGAAAAATATCTGAGTCAGGGTTACTACTGCTCGTTATTGGCCGAAGCACGTCAACATAAAGTGTTGCCCAGTGTGAATACCATTAACGATTTGTCTCTCATGCCGCCGAAAGATGAAGAGTGGGTAGAGATCCCCTTAGGCAAATCGCAAATTCCGTTAATAGAAAGTCCCGAAGAAAAAGACTTTTTAGTATTTTTCGGATACACCAAAACAGAATCGCTGCGTAAATTAGCCAAATTTGCTTTTGAACGTTTTCCAGCCCCTATTCTTAAGCTTTCCGTGGTGCGTGACCAACATCAAACTCAGTTAGTCTGCAGTGCCATCGGCGTTAATGAAATCAGTGCCGATAAGTGGGATCAATTCACAGGTGCCTTGCAACACTTTACGGTTAAGGTGTGGCGCAATCCTCCGGGGCGAAAACGTGCCCGTTGGGACATGGGAATTTTAGTTAATCCTGATGAAAAAACGCCACCAAGTGATGCAAAAGCCATCCAATTGTTTATTAAGGCCGCCAGCAAAGTAGGGATTGACGCAGAAGTGTTCACTGCTGCACAAAGTGCTCAGTTATATCAGTATGACGCCTTGTTCATCCGTGAAACCACCTCGATCAAACACCATACTTATGAAATGGCTCGTAAAGGTGAGAAAGAAGGTTTAGTTGTGATGGACGATCCGAACTCCATCCTTCGTTGCTGTAATAAAGTGTTTTTGCACGACGCCTTCAGTTACCACAACATTTCGGCACCAAAAACTAAGTTTGTATCTAAATCTGATCCGAGCATTCTGGATAATTTAGAAGCTGAATTTGCCTACCCCATCGTGCTCAAGTTGCCAGAAAGCTCGTTTTCGTTGGGTGTGTTTAAAGTCAAAGATCGTGCAGAACTGGCCGCTAAACTAGAGCTCATGCTCAAACAATCGGCCCTTGTTTTGGTGCAAGAATATTTGTACACCGAATATGACTGGCGGATTGGCGTGCTGAATGGTCGTGCAATTTACGCCTGTCGTTATTTTATGGCGCGCAACCACTGGCAAATTTATAACCATGGTTCAAAGCGCAATTCAGCGGGTAATTTTGAGACAATTCCCACCTTTGAAGTGCCGCGTGCCGTGTTAACCACCGCCATTAAAGCCTGTGAAATTGTGGGTAATGGTTTATATGGTGTTGATTTAAAACAAGTTAACGACAAAGTGTATTGTATCGAAGTCAACGACAACCCTAATCTAGATAGTAAGATTGAAGACAAATACCTCGGTGACGAGTTATATCGTGTGATCATGCAAGAATTTGCCGATCGCCTTGAATACCGAGGACGTTAAGGTGCATGCCTTAAATCAGCATCTCTCTCAAGTGGTAGATGTAAAACAAAATGTGCTGGTGCGCGAGGCCAAAATGTCTGATTTGGCTCAGCTCATGGCATTAGAACAACGCTGTTTTACTGGTGATCGCCTGAGTAAACGTAGCTTCCAGCATTGGCTAAAAGCGAGCAACTGTGTATTTCAAGTCATCCTGTTTGACAACCGTGTGGTGGCCTATGGCTTGGTGATCATGCGCAAGGGCACTCACCTGGCGCGTTTATATTCCATCGCGGTAGACGGCGACATCCGTGGTTTAGGCATTGGCAAAAAGCTATTGATGGCTTTAGAAGAAGAAACCCTTGAACAAGGCAAGCTGTTTATTCGCCTTGAAGTGGCGAAAAACAATGAAACCGCCATCAGCTTGTATAAAGGTTTGGGTTATAAGATTTTTGGCAGTTACGAGGCCTATTACGAGGGCAATATTGACGCCCTGCGCATGCAAAAAAATATCCGCCAGTTGCAATCTTTGCAACAACTCACGCCCTACCCGTGGTATCAACAAACAACGGAATTTACCTGTGGCCCCTCCTCCTTGATGATGGCCATGGCGAAATTGGATGACAGCATCGCCTTGAATCAGCAATTGGAGCTAGATATTTGGCGTGAGGCCACCACCATCTACATGACCTCAGGGCACGGAGGCTGCCATCCTTTTGGATTGGCGCTCGCTGCTTACAAACGTGGTTTTGCAGTGCAGGTCTATGTGAATCTAACGGGTCCCTTGTTTATTGGTGGGGTGAGAAGTCAGCACAAAAAAGACATCATGCAAGCTGTAGAAAATCAATTTCGCCAGCAAGTTGAACAAGCCGACATAACGGTGCACTGTGCGGATTTAACACTCGAGGGTTTAAACGCGCACATCCGTGATGGTGCCAGTGTGATCAGCTTAATTTCCACTTATCAATTAGATGACAAAAAAGCACCGCATTGGGTTTGCGTCACTGAAATTGATAATGACTATTTGTATGTGCATGATCCCGATCCCGATGATTTGGATGTGGAATCCCTTGATTGCCAGCATATCCCTATCGCCAAGCAAGATTTCTACGCGATGTCTTACTTTGGTAAAGAGCGTTTGCGTACGGCGGTCGTCATCAGTCTTCCAAAGGTCTAAAAACCTGCTGTTGTTTCTCGCTGCGCATGCTTATCAGTTGTGGGCCTCTAACCAGGTCTGCACTTCTTGATCCACGCCGCTGGGGTAAGGCACACCGTCTTCCACACCAACATATAACAAACACATGTCTTCGCGTTGCAAAAACACACTGAGGTATTTGTTTACCCAAAAATTTAAATGCTGCTGCAATGCTTTTGCCTGCTCAATTTCTTGCAAGATCGCTGGGTGCGAATCCAATTCATCTAAAATAGCCTGATTGTTTTTATATAAGCCGCTCGCGGTGATGCCCCGGATTTGCTGACAAACAAACAACTCTTGCTCGGTTATCTGCGGATAATATTGTGCAAAAAACTTTTCGAACTGTTGTGTGCGTTCGATCTGTAAACGGTTTTCCAGCATGCTGACCAATTCATTGCGCCGAGCTAACTGCGCTTTAAACGCGGTGTAAGTGTTATCTTGAAATAGCGCGATTCGCCCGATGGCAGCCTGCAACTCACGTTGGGCGAAAAAATGCCAAGCACCAAACACCATGCTGCACAATACAACAACGCTTGCCGCAATAAACCAAGGTCGTGATTTTTTCACCGCTTGCGCACGCATCGATAATGAATCTGCTGTCCCCATGGTCTCGCAATGTTGCACGGGCGCAATACAAAAGCCAATGCCTCGTGATGTCTTAATAATTTGTTGGCTTTCCCCATCGTCCCCGAGTAACTGACGTGTATCAGAAATCAATCGAAACAAAGACCAATCACTCACCACCACATCGTCCCAAATGGCTTCGGCGAGTTGTTTTTTACTCAGTGAGGCGGGGCTGGCGCTGGCTAAAAGTAAAAGTAACTTAAATTGTCGTTCAGCCAAGGGGATCACCTGTCCTTGTTTGCGCAACGACTTGCTAGGTACATCCAATTCAAAATCAGCAAACTTATAAGCACTTACTTGCATTGTTGATGTTCTCAGGTGACAAGGATGGCGGTGTCGACGCCAAGAAAAGCTGGTTGTTTAAAATTGTTACTTTATAACCTCTTGTTTTTTAAGTCATTCAAATTAATTCAAGTTAAATCAAATGCCTGAGATTGCTGAACGAAAACACTCTCCTATACCGTTGATGTGTACCGCGACGTTTGCATCGACGGACAAACAGGGTGAACACTATGTTTTTTGAATCACGAAAAAAAACCCAGCATATCAGTCTGTTTTTGCTTGGCATGTTGGGTGGCTGGGCCGGCCACAGCACAGCAGCTTTATTAAGTTTTACTGACCAAGCAGCGTTTATCGCAGCCATCAGTGGCGCGACCAGCCAGACCATCAATTTCGATAGCGTTAGTGCAGGTACCGTGCTCAACAATACCGCGACATTCGAGAATGTGCAGTTTATGTTTGAGGATGAAAACGGTTTGGCTGTAGATGCCGGAATCAGTGACAACTTTGCCACTACTTCTGGCACCAACGCCCTAGGTTTGAATGACACCTTGGGCCAAACGTTTATCTCTGGCAGCTCAATAGAATTATTATTCTCAACCACCATACATGCGATTGGCCTGTTCATCATCGCGTCTCCCGGAGACATGGGCTTTGCGGATGATGCCACGTTAAGTGCAGGAAATGGAGTGATCAGCAATGCAGAAATACCCATGCAAACATTAGGGGATGATGGGGATGTATTTTTTCTCGGCCTGATAGACAGTGCGGGGTTTTCGAGTGCGACCCTCGCCAGTGTATGTTGCGGCTTTTTTGAATTTACCCTTGATGACATTCAGTATGCCACTCTCTCTGGGCCAAGTGCTGCAGTCCCTGCGCCGGCGGCACTGCCTTTGATGTTTTTGGCATTGATTTGCTCACTCACACAACAAAAAAAACACGTTTTATTCGCCTTTGCCTTTTCCTCAACTCGCTGCGGAGTTCCATCATGAAAACCTTATCTATTTTTACTTTAAGTCTTGTTTGTCTCAATGCCAGTGTGATGGCGGCTGAACGCCCCTCACTAGCGAGTCACGAACTGCGTCTCAACAGCATTGATCTCGCCCTCGATGAGCTTAATTTGCAGGTCGGTGAGCAGCAACAGCAGCTTAGCGACCTCAGCCTAAGCTTAGAAACGTTACAACTTACCCCCGGACCGCAAGGAGAAAAAGGCGAGAAAGGAGACAAAGGTGAATCAGGTGCGCGTGGTGCAACTGGCGCACCGGGTCCACTATCTGACCTAAGCTGCCGTGCAGGACAAATTCCTCAGTTTGATGGCACTGATTGGGTGTGCGCAGATTCGAGTGCTCAAGTCGTGGCCGATGAAGACAATAATTGCATTACTGGTTTTGGCTTTAGCTTGAATATCATCAACACCTCAACCACCTCTGTTGGGTGGGATAAAAAATGTGATGAAAGCCGCCGATTAGTCAGTTTTTTTGGTCCAGTTAAACCCATATTAAGACGCGGCGAAACCTTAACAGCGCCTGTTTTAAGCCTGTTTCCGGGGAAATTCGACGACAACTTAACCGAGTTTTCTGCCCTGCCATTAAGTTTGCCACTGCAATCCTCAAACTTGAGTGGTCTTATTTTTATGGAAGCCACCATTGTTTCCGTCGGCGCAGAGACTGAGGCTGAAGTACTGGAATGGGCGACGGCAGTTAATCCTCCAGGGAAAGCTTTTCGTCTGCAACAGCAGGACTTAGGTTTTGATATATCAATGAACTTCTGTCTGCCAAAAAACTTTTTCAGCAAGCCATTACAAGATCGCTCAGGCCAGTTTCTGGTGGAGCAACACTTGACTATACAATGCACTGAAATAGGCTTGGTCACCAACTTTGAATTTAGCACCCAGCCTGTCGTTGAGCTCTTTTTATCCCGATATTTTGACGGCTTCAGTACCGCCAGAGATGTAGCCGTGAACTTTGATGAAGCAGCGCTTAGCCCATTCAATCGTGACTATCTAAACTTTGCCTTGCGTGCTTATCACCTGCCACGCTTCAAAATGGCCAATGACAAAACATGGCCAGTGCCACAGCATGGTTTGCAATTGAGTACATCGTTCATTTTTGAAAATTAGCGGAGCACTAAACCTGCCAGTCTATGCCTTGTTTGCCTTGTTGTTCGAGCAAGGTATTGCAGGTCGAAAAATGTCGACAACCTAAAAAACCACGATGAGCAGACAAGGGAGAGGGGTGAGGCGCATGCAGCACATGATGTTTGTGTTGGTCAATCACCCCGCCCTTGCGCTGCGCATGGCTGCCCCACAACAAAAACACCACCCCCTCAGTATGTTGGCTGATTAACGCAATCACTTTATCTGTGAACGTTTCCCAGCCAAGTTTTGCATGGGAGTGGGCTTGGCCTTGCTCAACAGTTAATACGCTATTGAGCAATAACACCCCCTGCTCAGCCCACCCCAGCAAATAACCGTGTTTGGGTAGGGTAAACCCCACAATATCTGTGGCTAACTCTTTATAAATATTAACAAGCGAGGGCGGTGGCTTGATGCCCGGCAAAACGGAAAAACACAAGCCATGAGCTTGGCCCGCGCCGTGATAGGGATCTTGGCCGAGAATAACCACCTTGACTTCGCCTAACTCCGTCAACTTAAAGGCATTAAATACATCGCGTTGAGGCGGATAAATTATCTTACCCGCTGCACGCTCACTGGCCACGGTGTGCAAGATACGTTGAAAATAGGGTAGCTGTTTTTCATCAGCCAATACATCTGCCCAACGCAATGAATTTCCCGACACCTTGGTTAACTGAGGATCTTAAACAGGTGGGATTTAAGAGCTTGGTAATCACTGGGTAATTCTGCCGCCAAACCTTCTTTGCCCGCACAATCTACCAAGGGTTGTGGCAAGCTGATAGGTTGACCCAAGACATTTTCTACGGTTTCTCTGAACTTAGCGGGATGCGCGGTGCCCAAAAATAAACCCGTTTGCTGTGGCTCAAGTTTCCTGATCAAGGCTTTGTAAGCGATGGCCGCATGGGGCTCACTGACATACCCTAACTGGGCCAGTTGGCGCATGGCAACTTGGGTATACTCCTCATCAATGGTGTCACCGGATAGTACAGACTTAGCCAAGTAACCCTGGTCTATCAAAGCTTCAATACGCGGCCAGTTGTTCGGTTGGCTGACGTCCATGGCATTGGATAAAGTGGCCACGGTTGCTTTGGGTGCCCACTCACCGGTTTTTAGATAACGCGGCACCGTATCGTTAAGGTTAGTTGCTGCGACAAAATGCTGGATGGGCAAGCCCATCACCTTAGCAATCATTCCAGCCGTCAAATTACCAAAATTACCACTTGGCACAGACACCACCAAGTGTTGCCGCTCGACTTCACTCAGTTGCGCAAACGCTTCAAAGTAGTAACACACTTGCGCAGCTAAACGACTGATATTGATGGAGTTTGCTGAATTTAAATGTAAACCCACACGCACATCATCATCATCAAAAGCCGTTTTGACCAATTGCTGGCAAGCGTCAAAATCGCCTTCAATGGCCACGGTGTGAATATTGTCACCGAGGGTGGTGAACAACTTCTCTTGTAACATGGATATTTTGCCTTTGGGGAACAGAATAACCACATTGATATTGGGCAAACCATGAAAAGCATGAGCCACGGCAGCCCCCGTATCACCAGATGTGGCGGTGAGAATGGTAATGGGTTGACCTTTGGCTAATGCCACCAAACATTGCGCCATAAACCGCCCACCAAAGTCTTTAAACGCGAGGGTGGGGCCATGATAGAGTTCGAGGCTATAAACATTCTCACTGACTTTGACCACTGGCGCAGGGAAAACAAAGGCGCGTTCAACAATGCCGGCCAAAGTAGTTTTAGGCAGTTCATCACCAATTAATTTATGCAAAATTTCAACGCTGCGTTCTACAAAAGGCAGCGCCAAGATGGCGTCTATGTCACTAAAACTTGCGATATGCTTGGGAAAATATAAGCCTTGATTTTTGCCTAGCCCTTTTTTGACTGCTTCAGCAAAACTGGCCACATCAGATGCATCTTTTAAATTTACTAGTTCCAATTCTATTACCCTTTTTAATTCTCGTTTTGTCTCGACCTGTGCTTGGTCAGTGACACTGCGTTAATACACCACGGCACCTTGTTGATCTAACTGGCAAATATGGCTAAAACCATGCTCGTTTTGAATGTAGTTTTCGGCCAACCACGAATTGATAAGTGTAGCTTGTTCGACGGATTCACACACCGCAAATACCGAGGGTCCAGAGCCAGAAATACCAAAAGCTAAAGCACCATTTTGCTCGGCAAACGCGCGGGATTCGTCGAAATACGGCAACAACGACTTGCGATATGGTTCTGCGATCACATCACGCATCATCTGTGCCGCTAATTTTTCATCCTGCCGGTATAAGGCATCAATAAACACCGCTAACTGGCGACCAAACTGAATGGTGGTTGCCATCGCTATCTGCTTGGGCAAAATAGCACGCGCCGCCGCCGTCGACACCGAAATACCTGAATAACAACTCACCCAATACCAGTGTTTGAACATGGGCAGCCCTAAGGCAATCGTTCCCGGTTGTTCAGCCATCAGCGTTAAGCCACCCATAAAACAGGGCGCAACGTTATCATAATGCACCGAGCCACTTATCTGGCCTTCTAACTCACCCATCATGTGTAACAAAGCGTTATCGTCGAAGGGAATACGCCCCAGTACTCGAGCGTAAAACTGATTTAAACCATGAAAAGCAGCAACGATAGAGCTAGCACTTGAGCCTAAGCCACTGCCAATGGGTAGGTGTTTGTGCAAGGTCAGCGCAGCGGCGGGCACACTGCTTGCCACTATGCCCTGCTTGCCTAGTTCTGTCATAAAATGCTGATAACATTGGGTGACAATATTCTTGCGCGGGTCGGCAGGCAATTTGTGCGCGAAGCGGCCAGCAATCTGCAAACTGAATACGCTGGCACTGTGCACTTCCACTTCATCACCCAAGGGACTGCCATCAATAGGTTTAAGGGCTGCACCCAGCAAATCAAAGCCCAAGCTGACATTGCCGATTGAGGCAGGCGCGAAGGCAGTAAGTGACAGTTCACTCAACATAGGACTAACAGGATCATGGCTCATCAGTAGTTTTGCTTCCATGGCATCGTTCTTAATACATCGGCAAATACACCTGCGGCCGTCACTGCAGCACCAGCGCCATAACCGCGGATCACAAAGGGTATTGGCTGGTAATAGTGGCTGTGAATGGCTAAGGCGTTTTCACCGTCTTTGATCATGTACAAAGGATGTTCGCTGCCCACTGCTTCAATGGACACCACACACACACCTTTGCTGATCGAACCCACATAACGCAATACTTTACCTTGTTGCTTAGCTTGTTTCACTTTGTCAGCAAAATAGTCATCAAGTTGCGGCAGACGTGCCATAAATTCGTCCACAGTGCCTGAACTATCAAAAAAGCTTGGGATAACCGGTTCAATTTTAATGTCACTGAGTTCTAATTTTAGATCGGCTTCTCGGGCCATAATCAGTAATTTACGAGCCACATCGGTACCACTTAAATCTTCGCGTGGATCAGGCTCGGTAAAGCCGTTTTTCTTGGCTATCTCAGTGGCTTCTGATAGGCTTAAGCCTTCTTCTAGCTTGCCAAACACAAACGACAACGATCCAGACAGGATGCCTTCAAAACGAATAAGTTCGTCACCGGCGTAGATCAATTTCTGCAAATTGTCGATGACCGGCAAACCCGCCCCTACCGTGGTTTCATATAAAAATTGACGATTGGTCTGCTGCGCTGTCGCCCGCAGTTTCTGATAAAACGCGGTGCTCGCAGTATTGGCTTTTTTGTTCGGTGTAACTACATGGAAGCCGTCCAACATCATCTGAGGATAAAGTTCAGCAATGGCGTCGCTGCTAGTACAGTCGACAATAACCGGATTGACCAAGCTGTTATCCTGCACAAATTGCTGCAAAGTGCTCAAATCAAAGGTGGCCTCACTGGCTTGCAAAGCACTGAGCCAATCACTGCTCAGGTCTATGGCATTTTTAGCCAACAGCAACTTGCGACTGTTGGCGATACCGTAAATATTGAGGCTAATATCGCGCCCTAACAAGGCCTCTTGCTGGCGCGCTATTTGGGTAATAAGCTCTTTGCCCACCGTACCGCAACCCACTAAAAATACATCAATAGTATGCACGTTTGAAAAGAAATTCTGATGCACGATTTTCACCGCTTTTTTCGCTTTACTGCTTTCGATCACCGTTGAAATCGAACGCTCTGATGAACCTTGTGCAATGGCAACATTGTTCACCCGCGCCTGAGCCAACGAACTAAAAAACTTTGCTGCAAGTCCTTTAGCGTGACGCATACCATCACCGACCAAGGTGACGATGGCGAGATCGTTACGCACTTCAATTGGGTCTAATAATTGATTACTCAATTCCAACGCAAACGAATCTTCTAACAGTGCCAATGCTCTGGCCGCATCTTTGCTATGAATACAAAAACTGATGCTGTATTCAGAGGATGACTGGGTGATTAAGGAAATAGAAATATTGGCGTTCGACATGACCCCAAAAACGCGGCTGGCCATGCCCACCATGCCTTTCATACCCGGGCCTGCCACGTTAAACATGGCCATGTTATCGAGGTGGGAGATCCCTTTAACACTGGTCCATTGGGTACTGGCTTGATTGCTGATCAAGGTACCGGGGGCACTTGGATTTAAGGTATTGCGAATAAGGCAAGGAATATGGTGCTGCGCGACTGGCCCGATAGTCTTAGGATGCAGCACCTTGGCACCAAAGTAGGAAAGTTCCATGGCTTCTTGATAGGTCAACTTGTCGAGCAATACCGCCCCTTCTACCTGATTAGGGTCAGCGTTGTATACGCCGTCGACATCTGTCCATATTTCACAACATTGGGCATCAATACACGCAGCTAAAATGGCGGCAGAGTAGTCGGAGCCGTTGCGTCCAAGGGTGACTTTTTCGCCATCTGCATTAACAGCAACAAAACCCGGCATGATCAAAAATACCTTACCCGAGGTGTCCACATCAGCAAAGCGCGCTTTACTGGCGCTTACATCGGCAATACTGTCTAGGTAGTCACCTTCCGCTAATATGTAATCAACTGGATCAATAATGGCATTGTCACAACCGAGCGCCGTGAGGATTTCACTGAAAATATTGACACTGATGTACTCACCTAGGCTTAAAATTTTAGCCACCACGGAATCTGGAGCACAGCGCAATAAGGCAAAACCCTCAAGATTCTGATTTAACTCATCCAACACGGCATGCACATAGCCCGCTAACTTAACTTGGTCAATGGCTGGCAAGCGTTCTTGCAATTCATCGAGGATGCCAAATAAGACCATATTCAATTTTGCAAACAGTTCACCGTAATCTTTACCCAAGGCCGCTTCTTCACACAAAAGTGACAAAGCATTGGTTACGCCTTTGGGGGCGGACAATACCACCGCTGCACCCACTTCAGCATGACAGGCCATACTAATGTCATTGACCATCAAATAGCGCTGCGCATCTGCGAGAGACGAACCACCGAATTTCAACACCTTCATGTCTTACTCCTTACTTAAACTATGTCCTGTAGCCCTTTTTCACAGCGCCAATAACAAAAAAGCCCGCTTTGATTCGCGGGCTTTAGGTATTTAATGCGTGTGCACTAGCCAGCGACCACCTCAAAGAGGGTGGTAATCATCATGCCGGTGGTGCTTATAATTATCGTTTTCATGTGCGCAATTTGCCGTATAGACGTCTATATGTCAACTGGCAAGCACAGTTGTTTGGTTATTAATTAGAACCGAAGCCACAAAAAGCTAATTGTTGAGGCCAACACGCTGTCGGTGAAGGTTCACAGCAGCGTATTGTAGTCCCCAACCATCAAGACACTTTAGTTAAACAGGCCTTTTAACTTTTCACTGGCTTTGTCTAATAGTTTGTCTTTTTCTTCTGCGAGTTTGTCGGCCATTTGCTTTTTGGCTTCATCCGCCAGACGTTTTTTAAGTTCTGCTTTGGCTGCTGCACTAACTTGAACAAGTATCGTGTCAACGATTGCCATGCCAACTTTGTCGGCTGGTAAACCATTGGGTGCACCAATTGGCCCAGCAGTAAAGGTAGGCATGGTGAGCTCATAGGCTTTCTTGTCGATGTTGATCTCACCTGTGGGTAAGGCTTCGAAATTGAGCATCAGCTTGACCTGACTGACCACCACTTTTTCTACAATAACTAAAGGATTACTGCCTTTTTGGGTCGGCTCAGTGGTTTCAGTCTTAGGTAATTGTGCGGCAATGCTGTTTTTCAATGCTAATAGATTGCCTTGACCATCGGCATCCATCTCAAACAGGATAGTAGGTGAAAGCACTTCGATTTTTTCCACCACATAAGGCTCAGAAACAATCTCCCCCAAATCCAAGGTAACCGCATCTAAGCTAAACGCGTTATTGTCACTGAAACCTGCTGGATTTTTCACCACTAGTTCACTGATGGTCATGCGCCCTTCTGTCAATGCCAATTCGACGGCGGCAACCGATACCGGCGTGGCTAAATAGTAACTGCCTTGCTGCTCAATTTGCCCACGAATAAAATTGCCCGCACCACTTAACACGTACCACAGCCCACCTGCGATAAATATCACGATGAGGCCAACGATCATCCCGGTCTTTTTCATGTTGCTCTCCTGTTGTCATTTGTTGTGATCACAAAACTGCCTTGCTAGCTGCGCCATCAAGGGCAGCTAGCATTGTGTTAGATCAGCGCCCTTCGTTGTTATTGCGGGGTTCGCAACACCATCAGGCGTAATTCAGTCATGTCTTGCATGGCATAAACAATGCCTTCGCGCCCCAAGCCACTCTCTTTCACGCCACCATAGGGCATATTATCAACACGCCAACTGGGTACATCGCCAATTACAACCCCACCCACGTGTAACTCATCCCATGCTTGATGCGCCTTATAAATGTCGCGGGTGAAAATCCCAGCCTGCAAACCAAATTGACTATTGTTCACTTCTTTTAGCGCAGTCGAAAAGTCTTTAAACGGGCTGATAATAGACACTGGACCAAAGGCTTCTTCACTGTTGACCTTGGCATCACCGGCCACATTTTCTAACAAGGTGGCACGTAACATCGCCCCTTCACGTTGACCGCCACACAATAAACGTGCTCCGCCAGCCACCGCTTCATCAATCCATGTATGCAAACGTTTGGCTTCCGATTCAGAAATCATCGGACCAATAAAGGTATCTTCGTTTAAGGGATCACCATGCACTAAATTGGCAACTTTGTCGGTGTAACGCTGTTTAAACTCGGCATACAACGATGCATGCACCAGAATCCGTTGCACACTGATGCAGCTTTGTCCGCTTTGATAATAAGCGCCAAAAATAATGCGTTCAATGGCGTCATCTAAGTCCGTGCCTTCATCCACAATACAGGCAGCGTTGCCACCCAGCTCAAGGATCACCGGTTTTTTCCCCGCCTTGGCTTTGAGTTCCCAACCGACTTGCGGTGAGCCAGTAAAACTGAGCAATTTAAACCGCTCATCGGTGGTAAATAAATCTGCACCATCCCGACTGCAGGGTAAAATTGAAAAGGCACCTGCGGGCAGATCTGTTTCCGCTAAGATCTCGCCAATGATCAGGGCACCAAGTGGTGTACGACTGGCAGGTTTTAAAACAAACGCACAGCCCACCGCCAAAGCCGGCGCAATCTTGTGTGCGGCTAAGTTAAGGGGAAAGTTAAAAGGTGAGATAAACGAACAAGGCCCGATGGGTACCCGTTTGTACATGCCGGTATAGCCTTTCGCCCGAGGTGTAATCTCAAGATTTAATACTTCACCTTTCA
>Ga0100391_1000127_pt1 | contig 91466 bp, 84 predicted proteins | sample CryGeymeta201515_FD_81541 | JGI IMG/M metagenome (GOLD analysis project Ga0100391, IMG submission 81541) | Groundwater microbial communities from Crystal Geyser aquifers in Utah, USA - Crystal Geyser metaG 2015-15 | ecosystem: Environmental > Aquatic > Deep subsurface > Groundwater | place: USA...
GCCTTGAATTCACCGAAATACTTCGTGATCGCCGCCGTCAGCGTCGTCTTGCCATGGTCAACATGCCCGATCGTCCCGATGTTCACATGCGGTTTCGTGCGTTCAAACTTTGCCTTTGCCATGATGGCCTCCTTGTTTCCGGATACCGGGCGGATCGCCCGGGATTATAGGGTCTGGGTGTGCCGGGCGCTTTGCCCGGCCTCCCGTCATGCGTATTTCTTCTGGATCTCTTCCGAGATGTTGTGCGGCACCGGCTCGTAATGCGAAAACTGCATTGTGAACTGGGCGCGGCCCGAGGACATCGAGCGCAGTGTGTTGATGTAGCCGAACATGTTCGCCAGTGGAACGTTTGCATTGATCGCGATCGCGTTGCCGCGCTGTTCCTGCCCTGAGACCTGGCCGCGCCGCGACGTGAGGTCACCGATGACGTTGCCGGTGTATTCCTCGGGTGTCACCACCTCGACCTTCATGATCGGCTCAAGCAACTTGGCCCCCGCCTTGCGCAGACCTTCACGCATACCCATACGTCCCGCGATCTCGAATGCCATCACGGACGAGTCCACGTCGTGGAACTTGCCATCGATGAGCGCCACCTTGAAGTCGATCACCGGGAAGCCAGCGAGTGGGCCGCTGTCCATGACAGACCGGATACCCTTTTCGACGCCCGGAATGTATTCCTTGGGGACAGCACCACCGACGATGCGCGACTCGAACGAGAAGCCTTCGCCCGGCTGTGTTGGAGAAATGACCAGTTTCACTTCGGCAAACTGACCGGAACCACCCGACTGTTTCTTGTGCGTGTAGGTGTGTTCGACTTCGTGACTGATGGTTTCACGATAAGCCACCTGCGGCGCGCCAATATTGGCATCAACCTTGAATTCACGGCGCAAACGGTCCACCAGAATATCGAGGTGCAATTCGCCCATGCCTTTCATGATGGTCTGGCCCGACTCCTGATCGGTCTCAACCCGGAATGACGGATCTTCGGCAGCCAGACGTGCCAGCCCGGCAGACATCTTTTCCTGATCGCCCTTGGTCTTGGGTTCGACCGCAATCTCGATCACCGGATCGGGGAAGGTCATCGTTTCCAGAACCACGGGCTTTGCCGGATCACAGAGGGTATCACCGGTCGTGGTCTCTTTCAGCCCGGCAAGCGCGATGATGTCGCCAGCAAACGCCTCATCGATCTCTTCGCGGTTGTTCGAATGCATCATCATCATCCGTCCGACGCGCTCACGCTTGCCTTTGGTCGCGTTGAGCATCGCATCGCCTTTTTTCAAGGCACCCGAGTAGATGCGCGTAAAGGTCAGAGAACCCACGAAGGGGTCGTTCATGATCTTGAAGGCAAGCGCCGAGAACGGCTCCGCGTCATTGGCATGGCGCGCGATGTTGCGGGTTTCCGTCTCGTCATCGGGAGAAAATCCCATGTATGGTGGCACATCAAGCGGCGACGGCAGGAAATCGATCACCGCATTTAACAGCGGTTGCACGCCCTTGTTCTTGAATGCAGAACCTACCAGGATCGGCACAAAGCTGAGCGACAGCGTGCCCTTGCGGATCAGAGAACGAAGCGTTTCCTCGTCGGGCTCCTTACCTTCGAGGTAGCCCTCCATCGCGGTATCGTCCATCTCGACGGCGATCTCGATCAGATTGGCACGCCATTCGTTGGCAACATCCTGAAGTGACGGACGGATCGGCTGACGCACCCAGGACGCGCCCAGATCTTCGCCCGTCCACACCCATTCTTCCATCTTGATAAGGTCGATGAGACCCTCAAGCTGATCCTCCGAACCGATCGGCAACGCTACAGGTGCAGGGATTGCACCCGTGCGGTCCTTGATCATCTTCACGCAGTTGAAAAAATCAGCACCGATCTTGTCCATCTTGTTGACAAAGACCAGCCGCGGAACCTTGTATCGGTCAGCCTGACGCCAGACGGTTTCGGTCTGCGGCTCTACCCCGGCATTGCCATCCAGCAGGCAGATCGCACCATCAAGAACTGCCAGCGACCGCTCGACTTCAATTGTAAAGTCGACGTGGCCGGGCGTGTCGATGATGTTGAAGCGGTATTTGGTATCGGACGCGCCATCAATGTGCGGATCCTCCTGACGCTGCCAGAATGTCGTCGTGGCCGCAGAGGTGATCGTGATACCCCGTTCCTGCTCTTGCTCCATCCAGTCCATCGTCGCGGCCCCGTCATGGACCTCGCCGATCTTGTGCGATTTGCCGGTGTAAAACAGGATGCGCTCGGTGGTCGTGGTCTTGCCCGCGTCGATATGGGCCATGATCCCGAAATTCCGGTAGCGTTCGAGGGGGTAGTCGCGTGCCATGATGGAAAGCCTCTGAAATGTTACCAGCGGTAATGGCTGAACGCTTTGTTTGCGTCGGCCATTTTGTGAGTGTCTTCGCGTTTCTTCACCGCGGAGCCACGGCTCTGAACCGCATCCAGCAACTCGCCGGCAAGCCGTTCCTCCATGGTGTTCTCGTTACGACCGCGAGAGGCGTTGATCAGCCAGCGGATTGCAAGGGCCTCACGGCGTTCCGTCCGAACTTCGACGGGAACTTGATAAGTTGCCCCACCAACGCGGCGCGAGCGCACCTCGACAGACGGCTTGATGTTGTCAAGCGCTTCGTGAAACACTTCGATCGGCGCGCGCTTGATCTTGCTCTCAACCCGGTCCAGCGCGCTGTACACGATGGTTTCGGCGACTGATTTCTTGCCGTCGATCATCAGGTTGTTCATGAATTTTGTCAGGATCCGATCGCCATACTTGGCATCGGGCAGGACTTCGCGTTTTTCTGCAGCATGACGACGAGACATCTTTTTTCTTTCCTCTTGTCATCCTCGGGTCTGGCCCAAGGATCTCAATTCAACGAGATCCCCAAATTCTCGGGGATGACGCCAGACGGCGTCACTTCGGACGCTTGGCGCCGTATTTCGAGCGGCGTTGCTTGCGGTTCTTAACGCCCTGCGTATCCAGAACGCCTCGCAAGATGTGATACCGAACACCGGGAAGGTCTTTCACACGACCACCACGGATCAGAACCACTGAGTGTTCCTGAAGGTTGTGACTCTCGCCGGGAATGTAGCTGATGACCTCAAAGCCATTGGTCAGGCGCACCTTGGCAACCTTACGCATGGCCGAGTTCGGCTTCTTCGGCGTTGTTGTATAGACGCGCGTACAGACGCCACGCTTCTGCGGACAGCCTTGCAGGTGCTGCGACTTGGTGGTTCTGACTTTCGGCTGCCGCGGCTTGCGGATCAGCTGTTGGATCGTTGGCATTCCGGTTCTTTCCCCGTCTCTCAACACATGTGTCTGCACGGGCACGCCCGTGCGGTTCATCAAAAACGCATCGCGCGTCCGCAATACGCAACCACCGCAATCGCACCCTGTCTTTCGGGTTCGACGCGGCGGGTTTCCAGAGGATCGGGACGCTGGCGCCCGGATCTTGACCACTTCAGCTCTCAAACGGCGACAGGGCAACCCCCATAGCCGGGATGGGGCGCGTATAGGGGGAGTCGTGGGGGTTGTCAACAGCACCACCACGGCTTGCGCAGAGGGTTTCCGGATGCAATGTTTCGGGTGCTCGAAAAGACAAGAAGCATCCTCGAACCGGAGCATTGCAAGCATGCGCGTGATTGGACTCTGCCGATTTTCCTACCCCGCCATTGGCGGCTTCAAACGCATGCATGAAACGCTGGCAGAGCGCGAGGCCTATCTCTACGCACCCGAACGAATGGACTTGCGGTTCCGGCATTTCGAGTGTCTGACCCTGCCTTCGATTGCGGCACAGCAGCACGAGGACTTTACCTTCCTCATCCTGGTCGGTGAGAGCCTTCCGAAACCTTACCGAGAGCGGCTGTACGACCTCACGTCGAACATTCCGCAGATCAAGATCGTTGAGAGCCCCCCGATGAAGCAAAGAACCGCAATGCAGACCGTGATCAAGAAAGAGCTTGGCGAGGACAAGACCCATTCAATCCAGTTCCGGCTAGATGATGACGATGCGGTTGCGGTGAATTTCACCCGCAGCCTGCGCTGGTTTGTCAAGCATACCGCCACCCTGCGCAAAAACTGGCGCTATATGGCGATCGAGTACAATCGCGGATTTTCAGTGAACCTGTCAGAGCATGGCATCATGGCCGAAGAAGTGCAGTCGCCGTTCTGGGCCTGCGGGCTTGCGGTGTTGTTCCGGCCCGGCGATCCGCTGACGGTGATGAACTTCCCACATCACAAGTTGCACCTTGAAATGCCCACTCTGCTTCATCCAACTCCGCGCATGTACTTGCGTGCAAAACACGAGGACAATGACTCTGCCGAGTCCTATCAGACCGGGCCAATGCGTCTTCTCAATGACGACGAACGCCTCCTGTTCAAGCAACAGTTCAACGTGGACGAGGATCGAGTGAAGGCTGTCTTTTCTGGTTCGCGCGAATGCGGCGGCTGATCTGTGACTCGCGATAGAGGGTGAAGAGGCCGCTGACCACCACGATAGCGGCGCCAATCAGGGTTATGGTTTGCGGCCAGTCGCCAAAAACCAGCCAGCCGAGAACCAGCGCCCAAAGCAGACTGGTATATCGGAATGGCGCCACAAAGCTGATCTCGCCTACACGCATGACCATGATCGAGAAAAGATAGCCGCCGATGATCATCACCGAGGCTGCCATGATGAGCGCTGCTGAGCGTCCGTTCACTGGGGCCCATTCTCCGGTCAGGCTGGCCAATCCGAACGCGGCCATGATGCAGAATGACGTGATAAGCGTCACCAGCATCGAGGGCACGTCGCGCGACAAGCGCCGCGTGGCCAGATCGCGCAGCGTTACAAAGGCGACCGCCGCAAGACCGTAAACAGAGTAGATGTTGAACCCTTCGGTGCCAGGTCGCACGATCAGCATCACACCGACAAAACCTAACATGATGGCGCTCATCCGCCGCCAGCCGACCGGTTCCCGAAAGAACAGCGCCGCTGCCAGAGTGATGGTCAACGGCAGAGCCTGCATGATCGCACTGATATTGGCAATCGGCATGTGGAAAAGCGCGGTGACAAAGAAATAGGCAGAGCCGATTTCGCCCACCATGCGCCAGAACACCGGGCCCCAATCCTCACGCGGCAGACGGCGGGTAAGTGCGCCCATGCGCCAAGCGATGATCCCGACCATCAAAGTGGTCAGAAACCCGCGCAGGAACATCACCTGAAACACCGGGATCTGCCCCGCCAGCCCCTTGATCATGGCATCGTTTAACGTGAAGGCCGCCATTGCGCCCATCATCAAAAGGGCGCCGGTCAGGTTGTCGGAGCGGGCCATCATCTGCCTGTATTTTGATCCGGTAGCCCGCGCATTAGACAGGGAAAGAGTGCCGGCGCAAGCGTATTTCAGCCCGGCGCCAACGCGCGGTGCAATGCCCTGTGCAACACCGGGTTTGCAGCGATCATCCCGTTCACGAACGGCTGCGGATTGTTAAAGCGCAAGGCCTGAGCGCAACGGTCCGTGCTGATCGCGCCGGCCTCGCGCAAGATCAGATCACCAGCCGCGATGTCCCATTCCCAGGTCGAACGCAGGGTCAGCATTGCATCGTAGCGGCCTTCGGCAACAAGGCTGAGGCGATACGCCAGTGACGGACGAAATCCGCGCGTTACCTGCGGCACCTGTCCGGCGCACCACCGCTCCGGGTCGAAATTCGATGACGCGGCCATAACCGATGCCCCGCTGAGATCGGATCGGGTCGTGGCGTGGATCGGAGTCCCATTCAGGTCCGCGCCCTGCCCCATGGCCGCAGTGTAGAGCTTGCCGCGCTGCGGGAGATAAATGACGGCAGATGTCACGACGCCGTGGTCGGCCACGGCCAGTGAATGTGCCCAAGTGGCTGAGCCCTCAATAAAACTGCGCGTTCCGTCAATAGGATCGACGATAAAGACACGCTCTGCCTCTAAACGCGTGAAATCATCCTCGGTTTCCTCCGAGAGCCATCCATAATCAGGTCGGGCGGCGCGCAGATGCTCTGTCAGCATGGCATTGACCGCCAAATCTGCCGCTGTCACCGGTCCGCTGCCATCGGCCTTGTCGCGCACATCGAGCGGCTGGCCGACATAGCGCGTGGCGATCCGACCTGCCTCTTGCGCCGCCTCGATCAAGAGGGCCAGATCACTTCCCGGCAAGCGTGAGCCCCTCGATCAGAAGCGACGGCACCACTCGGCTGAGATATACCCGCGCATCATTGGCCGGCACGATCCGGCCCAACATCTCAGGCAGACTTCCGGCAATGGTGCATTCGTTCACCGGCCAGGCGATCTCACCCTTGTCTACCCAAAAGCCTGCCGCGCCGCGCGAGTAATCCCCGGTATTGGGATTGATCGTGGAGCCGATCATTGAGGTTACCAACAGACCGGTTCCCATTTGCGCAATGAGATCGTCACGGCTCTGATCGCCTTGCGTCAGAGCGATGTTCCAGGTGCCAGGCGATGGCGGCGCGGAGGGGCCGCGCGTGGCATTGGCAGTCGGTTGCATCCCCAACTGGCGCGCGGTTGACAGATCAAGTGTCCAGCCCGTCAGAACCCCTTGGTCCACAATCTTGCGCGGCGCGGTCGGCAATCCTTCGGCATCGAAGGGGCGCGAGGCGGACAGACGCGGGCGATGCGGGTCTTCGATGAGCGAGAGGGCCTGGGGAAGCACCCGTTCGCCTAACCTTTGGCGCAGCCACGACGCACCGCGCGCCACCGCTGTGCCATTCGCGGCGGCCAGAAGATGACCGATAAGGCTGGCAGAAATCCTTTCGTCAAAGAGCACTGGCCATGTTCCCGTCGGCGGCTTGCGTGCGCCCAACCTCGCAACCGCACGCGCCCCAGCAGTCTGACCAATCTCCTCCGGCGCGCGCAGGTCGCCGGCAAAGACCCGGCCATCCCCATCGTAATCGCGTTCCATTGCGTTGCCCGTCCCGGCAATAGAGACGCAGGAAATACCGGTTTCAGTGCGCGCATATCCTCCGAAAAACCCATTGCTCGCCGCGATATGAATGGCGCGGCGGGAATAGGTGGCTGAGGCCGACTGAACCTGTGTTACACCTGAAACAGCGAGCGCCGCCGCCTCGGCCCGCCGCGCCATTTCTGCCAGAGCCATCGGAGGCGGCTCTGGGGCAGGATCGCAAAGCTGCAAGGCGTCAATATTCCAGTGCCGCGCCAGTTGTGCCGGATTCGCCAACCCGACATGGGGATCCTCGGGGGCCTCACGCGCCATCGCCACGGCCCGCTCGGCAAGCGCAGAAATGGTATCGGGCCGGGTGTCGGAGGCGGACACGTTGGCCTGTCGCCCGCCGATGAGCACCCGCAGACCAATATCCACACCCTCGGCCCGCTCGGCCTGTTCCAAAGTGCCGCTGCGCATGTCTATGCTGATCAATTGCCCTCGAAGCGCCATTGCATCCGCCGCATCGGCACCGGCCTTGATCGCGGCTGCGACCAGCGCGTCTGTCAGATCTTCAAGTGCTTGCGGCATGAGTGTCTCCTCGCTGCCGGCCAGAGGTAGCCCCCGGCACGGTATCCTGCAAGGGCGGGATTCGGGCAAAACCCCGCAATCCTTTCGTGCGAGCGGTCCTTTACAACACGCAACTCTATTTCAGGCGTTGGCCATTGGCCAGAACCTGACCGTCCTGCGTGAATTCTATGCGCGAGCTCAGTGTGTCCTCTCCTTCGCCGGGCACGGCAAACAGCCCCATCATCATGCGAAAACCGGTTGCCTGTTGTTGTGGCAGAAGGCCCATAGCGATCAGCTTGTCGAGAAGCGTGTTACCTCCCAAAAGCTTGAGGTCTATCGCGCCCTCGGGCGCGGCCATTCCTTCGAAACTGGTGAGATCGTTCTGATCGAAGACAAAGGCCCCCTCCCCGGTCAGCTTTGCCCCCGCGACGCTGAGCATGAAGTTGTTGAGATCGAGCGTCTCCAACTGCCCCGGGGGTGTTCCCTCGACCTCAAGCTTCTTGGCCGTAGCCGGATCGAGCAGATCATAAAAAAGACGCCCCTTGCCGGACAGGTCGAGCGCAATCGTGGCTGGATCACGCGGCAGTTTCTGACCGGGATCGAACAGCGCCCAGATCATGTCGGACATGGTGAAGTCAGTCAAATCGAGCTTGACCGCAAAATCCTGCGCATCGTCACTCTTGGCGACCGGCATGGCAACTTCAAAACCGAAACGCGCCATGTCTAGCGTCACCGGAAACGGCAGGTCCGTACCGGACATCGCAATCTCAAAATTGCGTCCCTCGCCACCATAGCGCAGGCCGTCCGGGCCGATTGCGCCCGTCAACTGGCCGCTGTCAGAGCCCTGGGTTCCCTCGATTACTGTGCTGCCTTCCTCGAACCGATAGGAACTGCTTCCGGTCTGATACTTGAATCGACTGTCAAACCGGAACCCTGCCAACAGGTTGGCGGCCATGTCATTGGCATCAAAACTCTGCGGAATCTGGGTCTGACCATCGAATGTGGCCTGCGCAACTTTGCCACCAAGAACGAGCCGCCCGCCATTCTCTGGCGCGTTGACATCAAGCTCGTAGCTTACGGGGCCAGCCGTCATGGTTTGGTTTAACGCACGCAACGTGCCGCTCACCACACTCTGACTGTTGCCCGACATGTCGGCAAAGCGAATCTGAGCCGCCTTGACGCCGACGCTTTCCCCTTCGGAGAGGAGATCCGTCAACTCCATCGACAATTCCTTGGCACGATAGTCATATCGCATCCTTTCGGGCGTGCCGGATACGGTCATGTTCAGGCCCTGATGTGCGATCTCCAAAGTCGTCGTCACCTCTTTGCCGTCGGGATCCAGAGCTGTGATCGCGACCGGCATTCTTTCTGGCAACACCACCGAAACCGAGCCATCGTCATTGCCGATCATCTGCACCTGTTCAAGCCGCATCGAGACAGACCCGGAATTGTCGGGGGCCTGCATCGTCACTCCCATATCGCTGAGGGAGAGAATGGTCCCTGTTTGACTGGGCTCGCCTGTCACTTCATATCCGAAACCGCCGAGGTAGGATTTCCAATCCTCCCAAACCTGCTCAGGCGTCAGGTCTGCGAACGCGGCCGTCGCGGAAACCGCAAGTGAAAGGGTGAGCGCAAATGTGGGTGCGGGCTTGAAACAGGTCATGTATAAAACCTCTTGAAATTGGATTGGCCGACAGCTTCCGCTGTTGTGCTTGAAGGGTCAAGAGATGATCTCGCTGGAACTCGTCATGCGCAAAGGTTAGGACAGTTCGGAAAATCATGGAGAGTCCCTTGGAGATGCAAGGAAAGTCGGTGCTGATTACCGGGGCAAGCAAGGGCATCGGCGCGGCTACGGCACGACTATTTGCAGCGGCAGGTGCCAATGTGACACTGGTTGCGCGCAACCGAGAAGCAATCGCGGATATCGCGACTGAGATCGGGGATCGGGCTGTCGCTGTTCCCTGCGATGTCAGCCACTACTCGGAGATGGAAGCAGCGGTCGAGGCCTGCCACAGCGCCTTTGGACAGCTCGACGTGTTGATCAACAATGCTGGAGTAATCGAGCCCATCACCATGTTGAGCGCTGCCGATCCCAATGCTTGGGGACATGCAATAGACGTCAATCTCAAGGGCGTGTTCAACGGCATGCGGGCCGCTCTATCCGGCATGATGGCGCGCGGGTCAGGCACGATCCTGACGGTAAGCTCCGGGGCGGCGCATAATGCGCTCGAGGGCTGGAGCGCCTATTGCGCGTCCAAGGCCGGGGCGGCGATGCTCACACGCTGTGCCGATCTCGAGGCTCGCGGCGCGGGCGTGCGGGTGATGGGGCTCTCGCCCGGCACGGTCGCCACCGACATGCAACGCGAGATCCGGGCAAGTGGTGTGAATGCCGTAAGCCAGCTTGACTGGTCCGCGCATATCCCCGCCGACTGGCCCGCGCGCGCCCTCTTGTGGATGTGCAGCCCCGAGGCCGACGCCTATGTCGGACAGGAGATTTCCTTGCGCGACGCGGGCATTCGCAAACGCATGGGCCTGACATGACGGGCCCGGATCACATTACTCTGGCGCGCGAGGGCGGGCTCTGGATCGCGACCCTCAACCGTCCGGAAAAGGCCAATGCGCTGACCGAGGCGATGCTGCGCAAACTGGCCGACATTGCCGAAGCGGCGCAGGAGGCGCGTGTGCTGATCCTGATCGGTGCGGGCAAGGTGTTCTCCGCCGGGGCCGATCTGGAGGCCGCGCGCGCCGGACTTGCCACCAGCCCGCAATGGGAACGGCTCTCGGGCGCGATCACGGCGCTGCCCGGCCTCAGCATCGCCGCCCTCAACGGCACGGTGGCAGGCGGCGCACTTGGCATGGTTCTGGCCTGCGATCTGCGCATCGCGGCGGAGGGCACCGCCGCGTTCTACCCGGTGATGAAGCTGGGCTTACTGCCGCAACCGAGCGATCCGCTGCGCCTCGCCGCCCTGATCGGGCCCGCGCGGGCCCGGATGATTTTGCTCGCCGGGGCAAAGGTTGACACCCAAGAGGGATTGGCCTGGGGTCTCTTTGATCGGGTGGTGCCGCGCGAGGCGCTGATCCCGACCGTCCGCGATCTGGCAGCCGTCTGTCTTGCCGCGCGCCCCGAACATGCGAGGTCACTCAAGGCGCTTTGCACGCGCCGGCCGGACAGCGCATGACGCCATAGGCCACGGCTTTGGCTTGATCCTTGCCCGCTTCAGGGGCATGAGGAGCGCGTCAACGGTTCCGGTAGCAGAGGCAGGGATGTGAGATGGACGTGCAGCCCGAGATTGTCCAGCAGGTCATCGATCAAACGTTGAAGGGCTGGGATCTGGCACGCGGCTGGCTGATGAGCCCTGCGGCCTGGTCGCAATTCGCTCTGCTGGTCGCGGCCTGGATCATCGCGCTGCTGATCGCCCGCCGGCTGCGCCCGGCACTGCACCGGCTGCTCGCCCCGGCGACCGATCTGGACAGCCCGATCGCCTCGGCGCGGCGCTTCGTCCTGATCTTCCTGCCGCTGCTGATGCCGCTTCTCGCCTATGGGCTGACCGGGATCGGCGAGAGCGTGACACGCTCGCTCTTCGGCTCGGGCGAGGTGATCGCCTTTGGCAAGCGCCTGTTCCTCTTTCTGGCCGCGCGCCTGCTGGTGCGCGAGATCCTGACCGATCCCTTCCTCCGCGCCCTCGGGCGGTCTGTCCTGATGCCGGTGGCGCTGCTCTATCTCTTTGATCTGCTGGGGCCGGCAAACGAGAGGCTGGCCGCCGTGTCGGTCGATCTCGGCAATATCACCTTTTCGCTTCTGGCACTGATCCGGGGGGCGGTTTCGGCGGCGCTTCTGTTCTGGCTGGGCCGCTGGTCGAACAGCCGCTCCGAGGACTACATCAAGCGCCAGCAGGAGCTCAGACCTGCCACCCGCGAACTGGCGATAAAGGCCAGCCAGATCATGATCTTTGGCGCGGCCTTTCTGCTGCTCATGTCAATCATGGGAATCGATCTCACCGCCATCGCGGTTCTGGGCGGGGCGCTTGGCGTCGGCATCGGGCTTGGCCTGCAACAGATCGCGGCGAATTTCGTCTCGGGCGTGATCCTCCTGCTCGAAGGCCAGACAACGGTGGGCGACCATGTGGTGCTCGACAATGGCGAGGCCGGCACCATCGTCAAGATGACCGCGCGGGCCGCAATCCTGGAGACGGTGGATGGCCGCTGGATCGTGGTGCCGAACGAGGATTTCATCACCTCACGCGTCGTGAACTATTCCGACGCGGGCAAACGGCACCGGTATGAGGCTGCGTTTTCCGTGAGTTACGATACGGATATCACTCTGGTTCCGGATCTGGTCGAGGCTGCGGTCGGCGCGCTGGACTGCGTGGTGACGCTCCCCGATGCGCCGGAATGCGAACTCACGGCCTTTGCCGAGAGCGGAGTGGAATTCGTGGTCGAATACTGGGTGGAAGGGATCGAGGATGTGACCGGCAAATACCGCTCCGACGTGCTCTTCGCGATCTGGAACGTGCTCAAGGCCCACCAGATCGAAATCCCCTACCCGCAACGGGTTGTGCATCACAAGGGATTGAGCCCCATATCATGACAGAGGCTCTGGTCATCGGCGCCGGGCCCGCAGGTCTGATGGCCGCGCGCGAGATGGCGCGGGCGGGTTTGGCGGTGACGGTGGCGGAGGCAAAGCCTTCGGTCGGGCGCAAGATCCTGATGGCGGGAAAATCCGGTCTCAACCTGACAAAAGCGGAAGATTTTAACGATTTTCTGGCGCATTACGGGGATCGGGCGACGCAATTGCGCCCGATGATCGCAGCCTTTGGACCACAGGCGGTGCAGGACTGGGCGCGGAATCTGGGGCAAGAAGTGTTTACCGGCTCGACCGGACGGGTGTTTCCGACCGCCCTAAAGGCATCGCCCCTCCTGCGCAGTTTGCTTCACGAATTGAATGACTTGAGGGTCATATTCCAAACCCGCTGGCGCTGGCGGGGCTGGGATGAAGGCACGCTGTTCGAGACGCCCGGAGGCACACAAACGCTGAACCCGGTGGTGACGGTGCTGGCCTGCGGCGGCGCAAGCTGGGCGCGGCTGGGATCGGATGGCGGCTGGACGGAATACATAAAATCCGAGGCACTTTCCCCGTTTCGCCCTGCCAACATGGGATTTCTGGTCAACTGGTCGCCGCATATGTCAAGACATGTCGGCCGACCCGTCAAAGGCGTGGAATTGCACGCGGGACACGCCCGCTCTCGGGGCGAATTCATCATTTCCGCCAATGGCTTGGAGGGTGGCGGGATCTATGAGGTCAGCGCCGCGCTCCGCGACGGCGCGACGCTCAGGCTCGATCTGCTGCCCGATCTGGACGAGGCGGAAATCAGAACGCGATTACAAGGCGTTAGACATCAGGACAGCCAGCAGAATCGGATCCGCAAGGCGCTGCGGCTCGATCCGGTCAAACAGGCGCTGCTGATGGAATTCGGCCGCGACGGGCGGGACGATCTCGCCGGACGGCTCAAATCCCTAACCGTTCCTCTCGCGGGCGCGCGCCCGTTGGACGAGGCGATCTCGACCGCGGGCGGGCTGCGATTCGAGGCGCTCGACGCGGGGCTGATGCTGCGCGACCGGCCCGGTGTCTTTGCCGCCGGCGAGATGCTGGACTGGGAAGCCCCGACCGGCGGCTATCTGCTGACCGCCTGCCTTGCGACGGGGGTCTGGGCGGGGCGTCATGCCGCCGCCCATGCCGCCGCTCAGGGCAGCGCGGCGGCGCGCTGAAACGCCGGGCGCGCCATCATCCGGGCACTGTAATCGTTGAGTTTTTCTCCCGCATCGGGAAAGCCCGCCTTGCCCGCCCACATCAGGCAATGGGTGAGCAGGATATCGGCGATGGTCATCGTATCGCCTTGCAGGAACGGGCCCTCCAGCGCCGCGGCAAGCCGGTCGAGATTGCGGGCATATTCCCACATCAGAGAGGCCTTGACCGCGGGCACGCGGTGTTCTTCGGGCAGCACAAAACTGTGCCGCGCGGCGGTCCAGAGCACGGCGTCGATCTCGTCGAGGATCTGATGGGTTAACGCATCCTGACGGGCGCGCGCGATGGTGCCGGGGGTATGGGTCAACTGGCCGTGCTTGTCCGCGAGCCAGGTCATGATGGCGGTCGAGTCGGTGAGCACCGCATCGCCGTCGCGCAGCGCCGGGATCTTGCCCGACGGGTTAGCTGCGAGCGCCTCCGCAGACCGAGGCGTGACGGGTAAATGATTGTATTCAATACCCATTTCTTCGAGCAGCCAGAGCACCCGAAAGGTCCGGCTGGCCCGGGATCCGATGACGTCATACATGTGGTTTTTCCCCTTTCCTGCGATTCTGGCGCAGCTTTGCCCCAAAGAAGGGACGCTGGCAATGGCAGGGGCCCGTTGTGTGCAGGAGGGACAGCGTGGACGCGGGTTATGTACGCAAGGGCTGGGGCGTGATCGGCAATGGAGCGGCGATCCGGCGCGGCGTGGCGCTCAGTGCGCCCCGGCCAGCATTGCGAGGCGGATGAGCGCGCGCTCGACCAAGGCCATGTCGGGCGCGCGCTGGCCGGCGGAGCGGAGGGTCAGGTCGGTGTCGGTCAGGATGGTGAGCGCCTGTTCTAGCCTTGCCGCGCCCCAGGCCTGTGCCTGGCGCAGCATCCGGTCGCGGCGGGGCCCGAAGATCGGCGGACGCAGGCGGGCGATGCCCTGTGCCGCGCCGTCCGGATCGGCGGCGGCGGCATAGAGCGCGCGAAAATGCCGGGTGGCACCGATACAGAGGCCGACCGGCTGGGTGCCCTGCGCGCGCAGGCGCCGCATCATCGGGCCGATCTCGGACGCGCGACCCTCGGCCACGATGTTGAGGATGTCGTCGAGATCGGCCTCGGTCGAGGCGGGGGCGCAGGCGGTGATGTCCGCAGGCGAGAGCGGCACGGGATCACCCGACTTGTAGAGCGCCAGTTTCTCGATGGTCTGGCGGAAATCGCCGGGATCAAGCGCGCGGGCCAGCGCCGTGAGATCGGCCATGACTGGGGCGGGCACATCGCGCAGACCGGCGCGGGCGAGCACGGCCTCAATCTCCTCGCGCGAGGGGGGATCGTCGTAAATGCCCAGGGCATAGGCGTTGGGATGGCTCTCGAAGGCCTTGCGCAGTTTCGAGCCAGTGCCGAGTTGACCGGCGCTGACGATGATCTGGGCATCCCCCGCCTGCCAGTCGGCGAGCGCGGCCTGGATCGCATCGGCGATAGTGTCCGTCGCCTCTTCGACAAAGGCCACGCGCGGGCCAGGGAAGAACCCCTGCGCCTTGATCGCGTCATGGAGCAGCGCGGCATCCTTGCGCAGATCGGCGGCGGACATCCGGGTGAGGCGCATTTCCTCCTCTCCGCCGGGGCCAAGCAGGGCCGCGATCACCTCTTGGCGCCTGAGCGCCACGCGCATGGCATCAGCGCCATGGATCAGCAGGCCGGTGCGCTGAGCCTCGGGCCGGGCGAAGTAGCGGGCGGCGTCACGGGGCGAGAGTTTCATTCCGGCAGAGAGTGGGCAACGGCAAGCAGACGGGTGATCAACTGATCGGCAAGGATGCGCATCAGCCGCGCCTCGGCATCGCGCTCGGCGGCCTGAACCGCGACCGGTGTGCCAGAGGTGGAATAGCCGTTGAAACTGTCGACGCTGCCGGTGCTGACGATGGTGTCGGTCGTGCGGTCGCGCAGGACATAATCAACCCGTCCCAGAAGGTTTAACCGCGTCGCCACGTTGTCCTCGGAGATGGCGCTGCTCGTGGACCTGAGAAGGATCGTGGGGCTCAGCTCAAAGCGGGCGTCCGGCACGCGGCCAAGGCGGGACTCAAGCTCTTGGGTGAGCAGGAAACCGGCGCGGGTCGAAGGGGCCGTGATCTGCACCCGGTTGAGCAACGCGTCTCCGGCGCCGGAGGGCGCATAGGCCGGGCTGAAGCCGCAAGCGGCAAGAAGGAACAGGCTGCTCAGCAGCAAGCCTCGGCGACTAAAGCACGACATTGACGATCCGACCGGGGACAACGATGATCTTTCTGGGCTGGGCCCCATCCAGCGCCTTGACCACAGCATCGTGGGCCAGCGCGATCTTTTCAACCTCGGATTCGGGCAGATCGGCGGGCACCGAGATTTCGGCGCGGCGTTTGCCGTTGATCTGGATCGGCAGGATGACCGTCTCGTCGATCAGCATCTGGGGATCGGCGACGGGCCAGGGGGCGATGGTGACAAGGTTCTCACCGCCCAACATGGACCAGACATCCTCGGCCAGATGCGGGGTCATCGGCGACATGAGTTGTGCCAGGGTGCGGGCGGCGGTGGATTTCGCCGCCTGCCCGGCCTGCGATTTCGCCAGCGTGTTGGTAAAGGCATAGAGCCGCGCGATGGCAGCGTTGAAGCCGAAGCTGTCGATGCCCTTGGTCACGTCGTCGATGCATTTGTGCATCTCGCGCAAGAGCGTCTCATCCTCTGGATTGGCGGGCGCGTCGCTCTGCGCGATCTCTGACGCAAGACGCCAGACCCGGGAGAGGTGGCGATGCGCCGCCTCGGCACCTGCGGCGGTCCATTCCACGTCGCGCTCGGGGGGGCTGTCGGAAAGGACGAACCAGCGGGCGGTATCGGCGCCGTATTGGGCGATGATGGTGGAGGGATCGACGACGTTCTTCTTGGATTTGGACATCTTGGCGGAGGGGATGATACGAACCTCCGTCCCTGCCTCAAACTCACGCAACCAAGCAGATTCGAGCATCTGAGTATTGATTGATATGCCCTCATTGGTCTCAACCAATGAGCGTTTGAGGGCCTTTTTCTCACCGAATGAGTCAGTAAATTCGATTACATCCTCTGGAAACAAGTAGGTAGGCAAACGTGTCTCAGAACGCCTGTATTCCTCGAATTTTGTATCGGCTTCTGGGCCGCTACCGGCGATACCGGTATCAACTTGATTATGCGTCAACTCATAGATTGAGTGCGTCACCATCCCTTGCGTGAAGAGCGCGTCGAAGGGCTCTATCGCCTTGGCGGGCAGATGCCCGGTGATCTGCATGGCGCGCGCGAAGAAGCGGGAATAGAGCAAGTGCAGGATCGCGTGTTCGATGCCGCCGATATACTGATCGACGTTCATCCAGTATTCGGCCTCGGCCATGTCGGTCGGCGTCGCGGCATGGGGGGCGGTGAAGCGGGCGTAATACCAGCTTGAATCGACAAACGTGTCCATCGTGTCGGTCTCGCGCCGCGCGGGCGCACCGCAGCGCGGGCAGGTGCAGGCAGCCCATGTCGGATGGCGGTCGAGCGGATTGCCGGGTGCGTCGAAACTCACATCCTCGGGCAGGCGGATGGGCAGGTTTTCCTTGCGCTCCGGCACTACGCCGCAGGTGTCGCAATGCACGACCGGAATCGGACAGCCCCAGTAGCGCTGGCGCGAGAGGCCCCAATCGCGCAGGCGGAACTTGGTCACGCCCTGCCCCACGCCTTTGGCCTCGCAGAAATCAATCGCGGTCTCGACGCCCGCCTCGCCGGTCTGGATTTCCTCACCCGCGACGAGCCGCGTGTAGCGCACGCGCTCTGATTTCAGCGGCACATAGGGTGTCGCGTGAATATCATGCGCGCCCTCGAGCGGCAGGAAGGTGTCGATGATGGGCAAGTCGTATTTGCGGGCAAAATCATGGTCGCGCTGGTCATGGCCCGGACAACCAAAGATCGCGCCGGTGCCGTAATCCATCAGGATGAAGTTGGCAATATAGACTGGCAATTCCCAAGCGGTATCAAAGGGATGGCGCACGCGCAACCCGGTGTCAAAGCCCAGCTTCTCGGCCTTTTCAATGGCCTCTGCGGTGGTGCCCCCCTTGCGCGCCTCGGCGCAGAAGGCAGCGACATCGGCGCACTCGGCCTCAAGCCGTTTGGCCAGCGGGTGATCGGGAGAAATGCCGATGAAGGAGGCCCCCATGAGGGTATCGGGGCGGGTGGTATAGACCTCGATCCGGTCATGCCCCTCGAGGCCGTCGATGAGGCCAAAGGCGAATTGCAGCCCGCGCGATTTGCCGATCCAGTTTTCCTGCATCAGCCGCACCTTTGCGGGCCAGTTGTCGAGAGTGTCGAGCGCGCCCAGCAATTCCTCGGCAAAATCCGAGATGCGGAAGAACCATTGCGTGAGTTCGCGCCGTTCGACATCGGCGCCCGAGCGCCAGCCCTTGCCGTCGATCACCTGTTCATTGGCCAGAACGGTCATGTCCACCGGATCCCAGTTCACCACTGCGTTCTTGCGATAGACGAGGCCATGGTCGAGAAAATCGAGAAAGAGCGCCTGTTGCTGGCCGTAATATTCGGGATCGCAGGTGGCGAATTCGCGGCTCCAGTCGATGCTGAGGCCAAGCGGCTTCATCTGTGCGCGCATGGTTTCAATGTTGGCGTAGGTCCAGTCCTTGGGATGGCCGCCGCTGGCCATGGCGGCATTCTCGGCGGGCATACCAAAGGCATCCCAGCCCATCGGATGCAGCACGTTATGCCCGGTCGCGATCTTGTAGCGCGCCACCACGTCGCCCATGGTGTAATTGCGCACATGGCCCATATGGATCCGCCCCGACGGATAGGGGAACATTTCCAGCACGTAGTATTTCGGCCGCGTCGCATCACGGCGCGCGCGGAAAATTCCGGCCGTGTCCCAGGCTTGCTGCCATTTCGCTTCGATCTCGGCGGCTGAGTAGCGCGACATCGGTGGCGTCCCTCTTGCTGTGTCCCGTGCTGCATGGCGTGATAGGCGGTTGCCGCGCGCGGGTCCAGTGGGAAGGCCACAAAAATGCAGGGCTTTGCCGGGGCGCGCGGGCCCCCTATAAGGCGAGCAGGACAGAACCAGCGGCGGACGGCATGAAGATCCTGTTCATTCACCAGAATTTTCCGGGCCAGTACAAACATCTGGCCCCGGCTCTGGCCGCGCGCGGCCATCAATGCACGGCGCTGACGCTGCGCGTGAAGAAGCCTGCAACATGGCAGGGCGTGCAGATGCTGCCCTATGCCCTGCCCGCGCGCGCGGGTCAGCAGGTGCATCCCTGGCTTCTCGATCTCGACACCAAGGTGACGCGGGGCGAGGCCTGTTACCGGGCGGCGCGCGACCTGCGCGATCAGGGCTTGAGGCCCGATCTCATCCTCGCGCATCCGGGCTGGGGCGAGTCGCTTTTCCTGCGCGATGTCTGGCCTGCGGCGCGGCTCGGGCTCTATTGCGAGCTCTATCATCAGGCCGACTGGCCACATCTCGATTTCGATCCGGAATTCGCCAGCCCTGACGCCGAGGCCGAGACGCTGCGCATCCGGATGAAGAACATCAACAACCACCTGCATTTCGATCAGGCCCAGGCCGGGATCAGCCCGACGCGGTTTCAGGCAGATACCTTTCCCGCGCCCTTCCGGGCCGCGATCAGCGTGGTGCATGACGGCATCGACACGACCCTCGCACGTCCCGCCCCCGAGGCGCGGCTGACCCTCGACGGGGTCTGCGATCTCACCCGCGCCGATGAGGTGATCACCTTCGTCAACCGCAATCTGGAACCCTATCGCGGTTATCACATCTTCATGCGCGCCCTGCCGCGCCTCCTGCGCGCGCGGCCCAATGCCACCGTGCTCATCGTCGGTGGCGACGAGGTGAGCTATGGCGCCCGCCCGCCGTCAGGGCAGAACTGGAAGCAGGTCTTCATCGACGAGGTGCGCGGCCAGATCCCGGATGCGGATTGGGCGCGCGTGCGGTTTGCCGGGCAGCTGCCCTACGATCAGTTCCTGCGGCTCTTGCAGATCACCCGGGTGCATGTCTATCTCACCTACCCCTTCGTGCTGAGCTGGTCACTGCTCGAGGCGATGGCCTGCGGTGCGGCGATTGTCGCAAGCGACACCGCCCCGGTGCGAGAAGTCATGACCCAGGACAACACCGGGCGGCTGGTGGATTTCTTCGATACCGACGCCTTGCTCTCGGAGATCTGCGAGCTTCTCGAGGATCGCGCGGCGCGTCAGCGTCTTGGCGGCGCGGCGCGCGATCTTGTCCGCACGGGTTATGACCTGAGAACGATCTGCCTGCCGCGTCAGATCGACTGGGTCAGCAACGTGATGCTGCAGTCCGCGTCCGACTGACCGCTTGCCTTTCTTCTGGCCGCAAATATCCCGGGGGTTTGGGGGCTGGCCCCCAACCCCGCCGCGTCAATACCGCGCAGCCTGAATCCGCAATTGCCGGGCGCGATTGAGAATCGCATCCTCGACTGCACGCTCGGTGGCGGCATCGACGGGGCCGCTCTGGGTTTGCAATGCCACATTGAGCGAGCGCGCATCGAGCGCGGGATCGCTGATCAGCACGGTCGCACGATAGGCCTGGCCGCCCCCCGGTGGTCTGCCAAACCCGGTCGAAATCACGCCGGTAAAGGGATCGGCTGTTTCGACCGGCAGGAAATCAAGGACTTGCAGCGCAGCACTCCACAGGAATCGGTTGACTTTGACCGTGTCCTTGGCACCGCGGAAGGCATCGAAAATGGATCCGTCACCCGGGGCCACCTGCTTTTGGCGCCCGGATTTGACGCGCATCGCTTCTTCGTCGAGTTTCGCGTTCTTGAAAGCACCGCAACCGACCAGAAGAACGAGGCAGGCCACTGTCAGGCCAGCGATCTTGAAACGCGATTGGGTCATGGCACCGTCCGGAATTGTTTCCATCTCTACTATCCAAGGCGGGGCCAAGGGGCAAGCCGTTTGACAGCCTGTCGCGCACTTGTGCCGGGGGTGGCCCCTGTGGCATGCAAGAGCCAAGGCAATGAAAGAGGACGGTCATGGGTCTAAGCGAAATCAGGGCACGGATGGACAAGGCCTGCGCCGCAGCAGGGCGCGCGCTAGGGGATGTGGAATTGATCGCCGTCTCCAAGGTGCAACCCGAGGATCGCGTCGCCGCCGTTCTTGACCAAGGGCATCGGGTCTTTGGCGAAAACCGGGTGCAAGAGGCGGCCGGCCGCTGGCCCAGCTTTCAACAGCGCTATTCCGGCATCATCCTGCACCTCATCGGCCCCCTGCAGAGCAACAAGGCCCGGCAGGCGATGGAAATGTTTCAGGCCATCCATTCCGTCGACCGCCCCAAGATCGCTCAGGCCATCGCACGTCTGGCACAGGAAATGGGGCACTGTCCCGATCTCTTCGTGCAGGTCAACACCGGCGAAGAACCGCAAAAGGCGGGCGTTCTGCCCGGCGATGTGGATGGCTTTGTCGCGGCCTGCCGGGCGCTCGATCTGCCGGTGCGGGGATTGATGTGCATCCCGCCGGTGGAGGAAGAACCAAGCCTTCATTTCGCGCTTCTGGCCAAAATGGCGGCACGCAACGGTCTCTCGGGCCTCTCGATGGGCATGAGTGGCGATTTTGAGCGCGCGATTGCCCAAGGTGCCACGCATATCCGCGTGGGCTCTGCCATTTTTGGTGAACGCGATTACGGCTGAGGCAACAACATTGGAAATTTGCCAGATTGGGTGAGTTCGTCTAGCATTTCAGACAGTCATCCATCTGGAGTAAAATTCATGCGCCTTTTCTCCCTGTCCCTTGCCGCGCTTGCCCTGACCGCAACCACGGCTGCCGCAGAATTTACCATCTCGTTTGAGTGGGGCGACATTCCATCCTGCCGCACGGGCAATCCCAATACCGTCGGCAGCCCCGCCTTTGTTCTACGCGGCGTTCCCGCCGGCACCACCTCGATCGAATTCACCCTCAAGGATCGCGATGCGCCCAATTATAGCCACGGCGGTGGTCGCTTGAAGGTCGGGAGTGACGGAAAATTACCTTTCGGAGCCTTCAAATACAAAAGCCCCTGTCCGCCGGGCGGTGTGCATACCTATGTCTGGACCGCCACGGCCCGCGCCGACAGAAAGGTTCTGGCCCGCGCCACCGCAACGCGCAAATATCCCGAATAAGCCTCAGCGCGGCGGCACGATCAACCGCGCGCCATAGGTAATCTGGCGCGCGATATGCAGCAGATGATCGCGTCTGAGACCGATGCATCCGGCGGTGGGATAGCCCGGACGCCGCCATTGGTGGATGAAGATGCAGGAGCCGCGCCCGCGCACCGCATAGGGCCAGTTCCAGTCAGTGACGAGAATGAGGTCATAGAGCGGGTCGCCGCGGCACAGTCTCTCGTGGCTGTGCGCATAGGGCGCGCGCACCATCATGTTGTAATCAGCATCTTGTGGATCGTCCGACCACAGATCATTGGGCCGGAGTGGCAGCGCCCAATCGGCGGGACGCGCCATGCGGTCGGGACGATAGAGCATCCCGACGATCCGATGCGTGCCGACCGGCGTGGCGCCATCGCCCTCGCGCTTGCGCTCGGTCAGCCCGCCCCGGCCGATGGAGCACGGAAAGAGCTGGCCACGAAACCGCAGGCCAATCGGCGTCAGGACGAGGTCATCGGGTGTCATCAGACCCTTGTGCCGCAAACGGGCCGGGCAGGACAGAGAGGAATCGGACGCGGAAGGTTGATCAGCAACCGGTGCCGGTCAGCACGACACGCACGGTGCAAATCATGACCTTGAGATCGGTTATCAGTGACATCTCCCGAAGGTAGCTGGCATCGAAACGGGCCCGGTCGGCAAAGCTGCTGTCATTGCGCGCGGAGACTTGCCAATAGCCGGTGATGCCCGGACGCATCGCATAATAAGCCGTTCCGGGATAAATCGCGCGCTGCGATGGCAACATCGGGCGCGGTCCGACAATTGACATATCGCCCCTAAACACGTTCCACAGTTGCGGCAGTTCGTCCATCGAGGTCTTGCGGATCAGATGCCCAATCCGGGTGATCCGCGGATCGTGGCGCAACTTCTGGCTTTCGTTCCATTCACGACGTCGTTGCGGGCAGGCCGCAAGGCAGGTTTCCAGCTGCGCCTCGGCACCGACCATCATGCTGCGCAACTTCCACATGCGGAAGAGGCGTCCGTTACGGCCGACGCGCTGCTGCGAGAAAAACGGGGATTTTCCATCGCAGGCAATCAGCACAGCCAGGAGAGCGACAATGAGCAATGCCGGAACGGCCGCTACCATGACGAGAAAGATGTCGAGAGCGCGTTTGAGGCCGAGGTTGTATGAATTGGGTGACACCGGCAGGATCTTTCGATCCTGAACCAGTTTGGGGGAATATATCCGCTCAGACGCTCGCAAAACACGAAATGACATTGTTGAACTCCCAAGACCACTTGACCGTTACATTCACACTCAACATCGCAGGGCTTGCCGCATTAGCACCACAGATTCGCCAGAGTCCAGAGTGAGTTGGCAGATCGTCTCGGCGAGCCGGAATATTCCCCTGCCCCTCTTGCGATGCAGGTCAGACATTCCCGGATCTTCAGATTGCTTCACATCCCCCAAACCTGACAGATCGTTGCCTGCAACCTGCCAAATACCTTTATAAACAGCAACTTTAACACCTTTATGAAAATGCGCCCTGACAGGGAATAAGTCAATAAAGCAGACACTTTACAACCCTGGGAGTAGTTGCCTGCCACCTTGCCGACAGGGCCCGAAGGCCGCATCAAGCGGAGCCGGGCCTTGAGCAAGGGGAATGGTCAGCCTTGAATTTGCCAGAATTCAACTTTTTGATGCCATATTCTGCACTGCAACAAAATCGGTAATGAAGGGTCCAGGCGAAACTGTCCTCAGTATGGAAACAGCCATGGAAAAAATTTACCAAGTTGAGGTATAATGCTCAGAAAAACGCGCTAAATCTGTCGGTCTTCCGTAGATTTGACAGTTATCTGGAAACGATACCCGCTCAAATCGGGGCTTGCCGCGTTGCAGCAAAAGAATGCGGCAAAAGTCCGCCGGTTGTCCTCCGGGGATACAACCTTAACGCGAGTCCACCTGATAAGACAACAGCCGGAGCGATCCGATTGCGCAGCCGTCAGGCTGCGAATCGCCCCGGTTGGGGTCGATCGGACACCTGCTCAGGCGCGCACCAGCGCCTCGTAGGCCTCCGCCACCTCGCGGGTCAGGCTGCCGACCTCGAAGCGATAGGGGCCGATCTCTCCGACCGGCGTCACCTCGGCGGCAGATCCGGTGAGCCAGCATTGTTCGAAGCCTTCGAGTTCCTCGGGCATGATGTGGCGTTCATGCACCTTGATCTGGCGATCCTTGAGCATCCCGATCACGGTCTGCCGGGTGAGACCGTTGAGGATCGCATCGGGCAAGGGCGTGTGGACCTCGCCATCCTTGACGAAGAAGATGTTGGCGCCGGTCGCCTCGGCCACATAGCCGCGATAGTCGAGGAACAACGCATCCGAGCAGCCCTTGGCCTCGGCCGCGTGTTTGGACATGGTGCAGATCATGTAGAGGCCTGCGGCCTTGGCGGCGGTGGGGATCGTCTCTGGACTGGGGCGTTTCCACTTGGCGATGTCGAGCTTGGCGCCGCGCGTCTTGGCATCGCCGTAATAGTTGCCCCATTCCCAGGCCGTCACCGCCATGCGGATCGGATTGCGCGCGGCGGCCACGCCCATGTCGGGACCGGCGCCACGAAAGGCGACAACGCGGACATAGGCGTTGGTCAGGTTGTTCGCCTCGAGCACGGTGCGCTTGGCGGCCTCGATCTCATCCACGGTATAGGGAATCGCCATATCCATCAGATCGCCTGACCTGAGAAGGCGGGCGGCATGATCGCGGCTTTTGAACACGCGGCCATCATAACAGCGCTCACCCTCAAAGACCGAGCTGGCATAATGGAGCGCATGGGTCAGGATATGCACATTGGCATCCCGCCATTCGACAAGTTTGCCATCCATCCAGATTTTGCCATCACGATCGTCATAGCCAGACATTTTACGTCTCCCCTCCACCTGATTTGCATTTATTGCGTGTATTACGTCAATCTCGGACATATAATTGCGCAAAAACTGAGCGTGGCTAGCAGTTAGATCTTGGAATGTCAATAAAGCTGACTTAATATGAAACATATCAGGCATGATTTGTGAACGGAGCAAGCGCATGGCCGAACCTCAGGGTGGCGAGAACCTGCTGTTTCTGACCGACGAGCAGTTGCGACAGGGCATCGAGGCGATGTTTTTCGCCTATCGCGGATTTACCGCCGACCCGGACCGCATTCTCGCGACCATGGCCTATGGCCGGGCGCATCATCGGGCGCTGCATTTCATCGCGCGCAGTCCGGGCACGACCGTCAACAATCTGCTGGCGATTCTCGGCGTGACCAAGCAATCGCTCAACCGCGTGTTGCGCACCCTGATCGAGGATGGTCTCGTGCTCAGCAAGATCGGGGATGCGGACAAGCGCGAGCGTCATCTCCACCTGACCGAGGCGGGCGCGGCACTCGAACGCAAGCTCTCGGACGCGCAACGCGCCCGGATGCGCGCCGCCTACCGGGCCGCCGGACCGCAGGCGGTTGCGGGTTTTCGTCAGGTGCTCGAGGCGATGATGGAGCCCGATCTGCGCCGCCGCTACCACGCCATACGAGAGGATGACCGATGAGCGAACCCACGCCCCATCTGTTGATCGTCGATGATGATGATCGAATCCGCGACCTGTTGCGCAAATTTCTGATCAGGCACGGGTTTCTGGTTTCGATCGCGCGGGACGCGGGCCACGCGCGGCGGGTGCTCGCCGGTCTCGACTTTGACCTGATCGTGCTGGATGTGATGATGCCGGGTGAAAGCGGAATCGAACTCACCCGCGCGCTGCGAGAGACCCACAAGACACCCATTCTCTTGCTGACCGCGAAAGGCGAGACGCCCGACCGCATCGAGGGATTGGAGGCGGGCGCCGATGATTATCTGCCAAAGCCGTTCGAGCCCAAGGAACTCTTGCTCAGGATCAACGCAATCCTGCGCCGTATGCCAGAGCCAGAGCAGGAAAGCGTGCTGCCCAAGATCGTGCAGATGGGGCCGGTGCGCTATGACATCGAGCGCGCCGAACTGAGCCGCGGCGGTCTCGCCGTCCGGCTGACTGCGACGGAGGTTCAGCTGATGCGGATCTTTGCCGAACATCTGCGTCAACCGGTGAGCCGCAGCAAGCTGGTCGAGGATCTGGGCCGCGATGGCGGACAGGCCCAGGAACGCGCCGTCGATGTGCAGATCACCCGGCTGCGGCGCAAGATCGAGGCCGATCCGAAACAGCCGCGCTATTTGCAGACCGTGCGTGGCGAGGGATATATGCTGGTGCCGGATTGAGCCGCGCGGGGGACGCGCGCCGGGCGATGGAGCGCTCTTGATAGAGTCCGCCCGGCGCTGTATCTGGGGCGCATGACACGGGTTTTTGACATGGATGATCGCGCGCGCCTGCCCTGGAGGTTTTTCGGGGCGATGTGCGGTATTACCGCGCGCCCATGAGGCGCGTCGCCCCTAACGCCCCTTTTCACGCAATTCAACCAGCAAATCGGGAGAGGACGCATGTCCCCCAAGACACTCTATGACAAGATCTGGGAAGCACATCTGGCTGACGAGGCCGAAGATGGCACCTGTCTTCTCTATATCGACCGCCATCTTGTGCATGAGGTAACGAGCCCGCAGGCCTTTGAGGGGTTACGGATGGCCGGCCGCAAGGTGCATGCCCCCGACAAGACCATTGCCGTGCCCGATCACAACGTGCCCACCACGCTCGACCGTGCCAATGCCGCCACGATGACCGAGGACAGCCGCATTCAGGTTGAAGCGCTGGACAAGAACGCGCGCGATTTCGGGATTCACTATTACCCCGTGTCGGATGTGCGCCAAGGCATCGTGCATATCGTCGGTCCCGAACAGGGCTGGACCCTGCCCGGCATGACCGTGGTCTGCGGCGACAGCCACACCGCGACGCATGGCGCCTTTGGCGCGCTGGCGCATGGCATCGGCACGAGCGAGGTCGAGCATGTGCTGGCGACCCAGACGCTGATTCAGCGCAAGGCCAAGAACATGAAGGTCGAGATAACCGGCAAGCTGCGCCCCGGTGTGACCGCCAAGGACATCACGCTCTCGGTGATCGGTGAGACCGGCACGGCGGGCGGCACCGGCCATGTGATCGAATATTGCGGCGAGGCAATCCGCGCGCTCAGCATGGAAGGCCGCATGACGGTCTGCAACATGGCGATCGAGGGCGGCGCGCGCGCCGGCCTGATCGCGCCGGACGAGACGACCTTCGCCTATGTGATGGGACGGCCGCACGCGCCCAAGGGCGCGCAGTGGGAGGCGGCGCTCAGCTGGTGGAAAACGCTCTACTCTGATCCGGACGCGCATTGGGACAAGGTGGTGACGCTCCGGGGCGAGGATATTGCCCCCGTCGTCACATGGGGCACGAGCCCCGAGGACGTGCTTCCGATTACCGCCACCGTGCCCGCGCCCGAGGATTTCACCGGCGGCAAGGTCGAGGCGGTGCGCCGGTCGCTCGACTATATGGGCCTCACGCCCGGTCAGAAGCTGAGCGAAGTCGAGATCGACACGGTCTTTATCGGCTCCTGCACCAATGGGCGGATCGAGGATCTGCGTGCGGCGGCGGCGATCGTGAAGGGCAAGAAGATCGCCGTGAAGCGGGCGATGGTTGTCCCCGGCTCTGGCCTTGTGCGGGCGCAGGCCGAGGAAGAAGGGCTGGCGGATATCTTCATCGAGGCCGGGTTCGAGTGGCGGCTGGCGGGCTGTTCCATGTGTCTGGCGATGAACCCCGATCAGTTGTCGCCGCGCGAGCGTTGTGCGGCCACGTCAAACCGCAATTTCGAGGGCCGTCAGGGCCGAGGCGGCCGCACCCATCTGATGTCGCCCGCCATGGCGGCGGCGGCGGCGATCACCGGGCGGCTGACGGATGTGCGGGAGATGATGTGATGTCAGCGGTGGCCGTGCCGCATCGCGGGGCCCTCGCGCGAGGGCCTGCCTTGGGGCGCGGAGGCGCGGCACGCCCAAACGGCATTTGCAAGGATCAGGATGAGTCCGGACAATTCGAGGATCCAGTTTACCCGGGCTCCGGCGATGGTCGTGCTGATGAGTCTGTCGACATCGTGAAAGCCCACAGCGCGGACGGCGACGAAGGTCAGGACAAGACCAAACCCGAGCAGCGCGATGCCGATGCGCCGAAGGGCGTGGCGCAATGTGATGAGGGCGATCAGCATGATCGTGACGCTGGACGCAATCAAGGCAAGGATGAAGGCAAGCTGGACGGCGCGTCTTTGTCCATACCAGCCCTGCATCTTCGACATGCAGCGCCCGGCCGCGGTGAGGGCGGATTGCAGATCAAGCTGTTTGTTGACGGCAAGAAAAAGCATGATGATCGACAGAAGCGCCCAGAACCGGCGGTCACGCGCCCGCTCTTTGCGTGCTGCGGTCATGCAGAAATATCCGGTCACGGCGTATGCCGCGACAGTAACCCAGCCGATGACGGAGGGATCGCCGATCTGCGGGGACCATTGCTGCATGATGCAATCGTAGATTATAGCAGGTTCCATCATGTCCATGCCCGCAATCTACAGAACTCTGCACCTTTGCCAATAACCGAAAGCCCGTCCAACGGGCGCTTTGGAGATAGGAAAACCGAATGGAAAAATTCACCAAACTGAGCGGCATCGCCGCTCCCTTGCCACTGATCAATGTCGATACCGACATGATCATCCCCAAGCAGTTCCTCAAGACGATCAAGCGGTCGGGGCTGGGGGTGAACCTGTTCGACGAGATGCGCTATGACAGCGCGGGCCAGGAGATCCCCGATTTCGTGCTTAACAAGCCACAGTATCGCGAGGCGCAGATTCTGGTGGCGGGCGAGAATTTCGGCTGCGGATCCTCGCGCGAGCACGCGCCCTGGGCGATTCTCGATTTCGGCATCCGCTGCGTCATTGCTCCAAGTTTCGCGGACATTTTCTACAACAATTGTTTCAAGAACGGCATCCTGCCGATCGCCCTGCCGCAAGAGCAGGTCGATGTGCTGATGAAGGAGGCCGAAAAAGGCGCCAATGCGCGGGTGGAGGTCGATCTTGAGGCGCAGACCGTCTCGACCTCTGAGGGCGAGGTGTTTTCCTTTGCGGTGGATGCGTTCAAGAAGCACTGTCTGCTCGAAGGTCTCGATGACATCGGTCTGACGCTGGAAAAGGCCACGGCCATTGACGCGTTCGAGGCAAAGGCTGCGCTGGCGCGTCCCTGGGTATGATGCTCGGCCCCAAGATATCACGCCACTGCGGACCGTGGCGACGTTAACGCCTGTGGCGCACCAAACTTGTGCGTCTCATGGGCAAAACCACAAGATGCTGTAAAACCATGGGCAATTGCCGCGGAATTGCCACGAGTTTGATGTATTCCTGCACCAGTTCAACCCTCAATCGGCCTTAAACCTTTCATTTACTCCATCGTATTCTTGTGGCGTTACCTGAAAGATGGCAGAACTTGGGCAAAATTGAGGCAACCCGCCACAATGTGCGGGATCAAGTTGGACACAGACCGCAGCAACGCACTGCGGTCGGTCAGGCTGCAGGGGAACGGAACGTGTTGTTCTCGGAAATACCAGGGGCCATTGCGCGCGCCATCCTGATTGCGATTTTGGTTGCGGCGCCTGCCTTGCTCGTGCCATCGACCGGCGCGGACACCGCGCAGATCGTGATCGTGCTGTCGATGCTGGCCGGGTTCATGACCTTCATCGAATACTACGGCAGGTATCCCAGCATCATCGAGTTCCGCTTTGCGCCGCCGTTCAACCGGCTGAAGTTCTTTGCGCTGGCCTTCATCCTGATCACAATCTCGTTGATCCTGCGCGGCCAGAGCGATCCGACAAATCTGACAAGGATGCTGACCGCCCTTGGCGGACGGCTGGGCATGGCGATTGATTTTCCCTACTCTCCGGTGCGCATGGTGCTCTTGATGCTGCCGTCGGACGCCGATCAGGTCCTGTTTGACATGGTGCGGATCGCAGCAGGCATTTCCTATACGATTTCGCTGGTGATGATGCTGGTCTTTGTCACATTCGTCCGGCTGCTGGATTGGCCGCGGCGCTGTGGGGCGTTCAATGTCTGGGTCAATCTGCCGCTTTTTGATCCGACGAGCGGGGGAGATGTCCTGTTCCGTCTGCGGCGCGATGCCGGTCTCAACGTCGTGCTTGGGGCCTTGCTGCCCTTCATGATCCCGGCCATCATCCGGGTAGCGTCGAATCTGGTCGAACCGATTTCGATCAGCAACCCGCAAACCCTGATCTGGATGATGACCGCATGGGCCTTTCTGCCTGCAAGCATGTTGATGCGCGGGATCGCGATGAGCCGCATCGCCGACATGATCGAGGACAAGCGCCGCCGCGTCTATGCCGAAGACGGATTGTCCCTAGAGGGGTTGCAGCGGGTCTGATCGCCGGACTGTGGGCGCTCTGCACCGTCCTGCCGGTCGCGGCGGACACCTTGCGGCTTGCCACCTGGAATGTCAGGCTGGAGCGGGCGGGGCCAGGGCTGTTGCTGCGTGACATCCTGACGGGCAAGGATCCACAGATCGCTGCTGTGGCACAGGTGCTGGCCGCCGTGAACCCCGATATCGTGCTGTTGCAAGGCGTGGATTACGACCTCGATCTGGTGGCGCTCTCTGCGCTGCGCGACCGTCTGGCGCAGGACGGGCCGCGCTATGATCATCTCTTTGCGCTGCGCCCCAACCGCGGCATGGCAACCGGGCTCGACATGGATGGTGACGGGCGGCGCGGTGGGCCGAGCGATGCGCAGGGTTTTGGCGCCTTTTCCGGTCAGGGCGGCATGGCGCTCCTGTCGCGCCATCCGATCGAGCGCGACGCGGTGCGCGATTTCAGCGCGTTCCTGTGGCGCGACCTGCCCGGCGCCTTGCTGCCAAAGGTGGCGGGCGCGCCGTTTCCCTCGGCAGAGGCGCAGGCCATTCAGCGGCTCTCCTCAACCGGGCACTGGGTGGTTCCGGTTCTCACGCCCTGGGGGCGGCTGGAGGTTCTGGCCTTTCACGCCGGCCCGCCGGTCTTTGACGGGCCGCAGGATGCCAACGGGCGGCGCAACCACGACGAAATCCGGTTCTGGCGGCTTTATCTCGACGGGGCCTTTGGCGCGGCGCCCAACGCGCGGTTCGTGGTCATCGGCGACGCCAATCTTGACGCCCAGGACAGCGACGGGCGGCACGTGGCAATCCGCGATCTGCTGGCCGATCCGCGGCTGCAAGACCCCCGCCCGATGCGCCCCGGACCGGTGCCCCCTGCCCCGGACAAGACCGGCGATCCGCGCCTGCACACCGTCAACTGGCCCGCGCCCGGACCGGGCGGCTTGCGGGTCTCCTATATCCTGCCGTCGCGCGATCTGAAGGTGCGCACCGCCGCTGTCCACTGGCCCCCAGAGGGCACGCCAGAGGGTGATCTGGCCGCCAGGGCCAGCCCGCATCGTCTGGTCTGGGTCGATCTCAGCCTCGACTGAGCGTGCTTTCTTGACCATCCCCGACCTTGGCGTTAGGCCAGCGGCCACCATCATGCCCCAACCAAGGACGGATCCCATGCCCAACCCCTCGATTCTCATCCTCGCCGGCGACGGCATCGGTCCCGAAGTCATGGCCGAAGTGTCCAAGATCATCGACTGGTTCGGGGCCAAGCGTGGTGTGAGCTTTGACGTGAGCGAGGATCTGGTCGGCGGTTGCGCCTATGACAGACACGGCGTGCCGCTGCATGACGACACGATGGCCAAGGCGCAGGCGGTCGATGCGGTGCTGCTCGGTGCCGTGGGCGGGCCGAAATACGACAATCTCGATTTCTCGGTGAAACCGGAACGCGGCCTCTTGCGGCTGCGCAAGGAGATGGACCTCTTTGCCAACCTGCGACCGGCGCAATGCTTTGACGCGCTCGCGGATTTCTCGTCCCTGAAGAAAGAGGTGGTCGCCGGTCTCGACATCATGATCGTGCGCGAACTGACCTCCGGCATCTATTTCGGCGAGCCACGCGGCATCTTCACCGAAGGCAACGAGCGCGTCGGCATCAACACGCAACGCTATACCGAGAGCGAGATCGACCGCGTGGCGCGCGCGGCGTTCGAGTTGGCGCGCAAGCGCTCGGGCCGCGTCTGTTCGATGGAAAAGGCCAATGTGATGGAATCCGGCGTGCTCTGGCGCGAGGTGGTGCAAAAGGTGCATGACGCCGATTACCCGGATATCGCTCTCAGTCATATGTATGCCGACAACGGCGCGATGCAGCTGGTGCGCAACCCCAAGCAGTTCGATGTGATCGTCACCGACAACCTGTTTGGCGATATCCTGTCGGATGCCGCCGCGATGCTCACCGGTTCTCTGGGGATGCTGCCCTCGGCCTCGCTCGGGGCGCCGATGGCCAATGGCCGACCCAAGGCGCTCTATGAACCGGTGCATGGCTCGGCCCCCGACATCGCGGGGCAAGGCAAGGCCAACCCGATCGCCACGATCCTGAGTTTCGCCATGGCGCTGCGCTATTCCTTCGACATGGGCGAGGATGCGGCGCGGGTGGAACAGGCGGTGGAAACGGTGCTGGCCAACGGGCTGCGCACGGCGGACTTGCTTGGCCCCGAAGGCGGCACGCCGGTCTCGACCGCGCAGATGGGCGACGCCATCGTCGCCGCGCTTGACGCGAGCCTCTGAGCGCCGTCACGGCGCCGCCTTCGCCTCTTCGGCATGGAGGCTGAGCCGCGCGGCGTGATCCGACACCCGCCCGAGCCAGCGCATCGCATCGGTGCGGTCAAAGACCTCTGACACCGGCAGGAGGCCGGCATGTTCGCGCAGGATCACAGCGCGCCGGAAGCGCGCCGCGCGGCGATCAATCAGACTGGCAAGCCGGGTGAGACGCGCCGCCCGCGCGCCCCGCGCCAATTCCGTGGCAAGCGCCGCCACGTCGCGGCGCAGCAGCGGATCCTGCCCGAGCGTGGCGATGCGGTCGCGCTGCGCGCAGCGGTCGAGCAGGCGCTGGAAATGGTCGATCTGATGCAGCAGGGCCGCATAGCGGACATGTTCAGCGCGGCGGTCCGGCGCAATGTGCACACTTGCAAGATAACGCTCCAGCGCCGTGACCGCGGGCTGGCCCTGCGACTGGATTGCCGCCAGCGCGCGGAGATCCCCCGTCGGCCCGAGCACCGCTGCAAGCGCCGCGAAGATCTCGCGGCGGAGCCGGTCCGCCACCGCTTGCGCGGCATCGAGCGCAGCTCCCGGATCGGCCAGCAGCCGCCGGTCCAGCCCCTCGGCCAGGGGCACCGGGCGCTCGCGCACAAGACGCGCGACGAGGGCGGCAAACTCCTTGGTGAAGGGCAGGAAGATCGCCGCGCCGATGAGGTTGAAACCGGTGTGAAAGATCACCAGTGCAATCTGATCATCCGCGCCCTGCCCGACGCCACGCAGGACCGGGACCACCAGATCAAGGAGTGGAAAGGCGAGGAGCGCGGTGCCGACATTGAACAGCAGATTGGCCATCGCCGTGAGCCGCATTGCGCGCCCGCCGCCAAGCGCCGCCAGCAGGCCGGTCACGGTGGTCCCCATATCGAAGCCGATCACGAGGGCCGCCGCCTGGGCAAAGCTGATCGCGCCCGAGCCGAGCAGCACGAGCGCCAGCGCCATCCCCGCCGAGGAGGACTGGATCAACGCCACCAGCCCCAGACCCAGGGCCACCAGAACCAGACGCCCCGGCCAGGTGTCCTCCGGCAGCATCCCCGGATGCAGCAGGGCCTCTGCCCCGGCGGTGGCGGTCTGCATCATGTCGAGCCCGATGAACAGCAACGCAAACCCGGCCAGCGCGCGCCCCATCCGCGCCGCGGTCCCCTGGCCGAGCAAGGTGAGGAGCGACGCGGCAAAGAGCACCGGCAGCGCCACCACCCCCAGTTTGAGCTTGAGACCGAGAACCATCACCATCCAGCCGGTCACGGTGGTGCCGACATTGGCCCCCAGAAGCACGCCCAGCGCCTGCGAAAAGCCCAGAAGGCCCGCACCGACCGCGCCGATGGTGATCAGCGTGACCGCGCTCGAGGACTGGATCAGGCCGGTCGCCAGCGCCCCGGTCAGGGCGCCGCGCAGCGGCGAGGATGTCAGCCCCGCCAGTCTGCGCCGCACCCCGCCGCCCGCGAGGTCGCGCAAGGCGGCGGTCATCACCTCCATCCCCAGAAGGAACATCCCGACGCCGCCGAGCGCCGTCAAAACCTGCATCGTCATGGCGGACCCCTTTGCCACAACATGCGTGGATGCGTGGCGCGGAGCAAGAGGACAGCTGACCGACGGCAGAGGATCCGCCCGGCAGCGGCGGGTGCCGGAAATCCTCTTGCAATGACCCTCGGCGACGTATAATCGCCTGTCTCACGGTCGGGCTGTAGCGCAGCCTGGTAGCGCACCTGCTTCGGGAGCAGGGGGTCGGAGGTTCGAATCCTCTCAGCCCGACCAATCGGCCAGTCCCGTGTCCTGCCGCCCCGACAGGGGTTGCCAGATCCTGACGGATCACGCGCGGGGCAGCGCCTTGCAGGAGCGGCTTGACGGCGCCTGCCAGAGCGGCGAGACAAGAGGGCAAAGGAGATGCCCGATGAAGATCGCCACCGCCGCTTATCCGCTCGACATGCTCGCCTCCTGGGCCGATTATGCCGCCAAACTCTCCGATTGGGTGGCCGATGCCGCGCGGCAGGGGGCCGATCTGGCGGTCTTTCCAGAATATGGCGCGATGGAACTGGCGACGCTGGCGGGACCGGAGGCGGCGGGCGATCTGGAGCGTTCGCTGCATGCGGTCTCCGAGCGGATCGCGGATGCCGACGACCTGCATGGCGATCTGGCGGCAAAGCATGGCCTGCATATCCTGGCCGGCTCTGCCCCGGTCCTTGATCCCGATCTGGGGCCAAGGCCCGTCAACCGCGCCCGTCTTTTTACGCCTACCGGCGCGCGCGGGCATCAGGACAAGCAGATCATGACCCGCTTCGAGCGCGACACATGGCATGTCGCCGCCGGCGGGCCGCTCAGGCTCTTTGACACCGCGCTTGGCAAGATCGGCATCCTGATCTGCTATGACAGCGAGTTTCCTCTGCTGGGCCGCGCCTTGGCCGAGGCCGATCTGATCCTTGTGCCGTCCTGCACCGAGGCGCTGACCGGCTATTCCCGCGTCCGCATCGGTGCGATGGCGCGCGCGCTCGAGACGCAATGCGTGAGTGTCATGTCCTCGATCGTGGGCACCGCGGACTGGTCGCCGGCGGTGGATATCTGCACCGGCATGGGGGGCATCTTCGGTCCACCCGATACCGGCTTTCCGGCCACCGGGGTGATCGCGGAGGGTGTGATGAACCGCCCCGGCTGGACCGTGGCCGAGATCGATCCCGCCCGCATCGCGCAGGTGCGCGCCGATGGCGTGGTGCTCAACCGGCGCCACTGGACGGATCAGAACGGCCGCGACACGAGTGTCACACCTGTCGCCTTGCGCTGATTAGACCCTTGAAAAATCCCTAAAACGGGCGCATCTACTGGCGCGTTCCGCAGTCTGGCGGGATGAAAATGCAAGGAGAGACCATGGCCAAGGAAGACACGCTCGAATTTCCCGGTGTCGTCAAGGAACTCCTGCCCAACGCGACATTCAGGGTCGAGCTTGAAAACGGCCATGAGATCATCGCACATACGGCAGGCAAGATGCGCAAGAACCGGATCCGCGTTCTGGCGGGCGACAAGGTTCAGGTTGAGATGACACCCTATGATCTGACCAAGGGTCGGATCAATTACCGCTTCAAGTAAGCACCTGATTTCCGAATGAAATTGATTCTCGGATCGGCAAGCCCGCGCCGCCGCGAGTTGTTGGCGCAGATCGGAGTGGTGGCGGACGAGATCCGTCCGCCCGAGATCGACGAGACGCCGCTCAAAGGTGAATTGCCCCGCCCCTACTGCCTGCGCATGGCGCGCGAAAAGGCGATTGCGGTCACGGCGGCGGCGGAGGACATCGTGCTTGCGGCCGATACCACGGTGGCGCTGGGGCGCCGGATTCTGGGCAAGCCCGGGAATGCGGCGGAGGCGGCGCAGTTCCTGCTGATGCTCTCGGGCCGCCGTCACCGGGTGATCACCGCCGTCGCGCTGCGTCGCGGCGACCGCCTGTGGACGCGCGACGTGGTGTCCGCAGTGCGGATGAAGCGCCTCTCGGATGAGGACCTCAACGGCTATCTTGCCTCGAACGACTGGCAGGGCAAGGCGGGCGGCTATGGCATTCAGGGGCCTGCCGGGGCGCTGATTCCGTGGATCCAAGGCTCGTTCACCGCCATCGTTGGCCTGCCGCTCGTCGAGACCGCCGGGCTCTTGCAGGCCGCGGGCTATCCGATCTGGAAGGACCGGCCATGACGCCGCGCAGCATCGCGCTCGATCATCTGAACGGGGCCGAGGCCGCCGCGCTCCTGTTGGGCGGGCGTCTTGAGGATCTCCTCATCGACTCGGACCTGCCGCGCCCCGGTGCGATCTACCGCGCCATCGCCGACCGCCCCGTCAAGGGACAGGGCGGCATGTTCCTGCGCACCCCGGACGGCTCTGCCTTTCTGCGCCAGATCAAGGGCCTGGCCCCCGGTCAGCCGCTGTTGGTGCAGGTCACGGGCTATGCCGAGCCGGGCAAGGCGCTGCTGGTGACGACGAAACTGCTCTTCAAGAGCCGCTACGCGATCATCACCCCCGACGCGCCGGGGCTCAACCTCTCGCGCAGCATCCGCGAGGACGAGCAGCGCGACCGATTGCTGGAAATCGCCCATGCAGGGATGGCGGGATCCGGGATGGGCCTGATCCTGCGTTCGGCCTGCGCCGAAGCGACGGAGGCGGAAATTGCCGAGGATATCCAGTCGATGCTGGATCTCGCCGATGCCGTTCTGGGGGATGCCACGGGCGAGGCGCCCGAAAAGCTGACCGAGGGTGACGGGCCGCATGTGCTGGCCTGGCGCGACTGGACAGAGCGGGCGGACGTGATCACCGATGCGGGCTGTTTCGCCGCACTTGGCGTGCTCGACCAGATCGAGGCGCTGCGCGATCCAAGGGTGGATCTGCCCGGTGGCGGGTCGATCCATATCGAGCCCACACGGGCGCTGGTCGCGGTGGACGTCAATACCGGCGGCGACGCCAGCCTTGCCGCCGGGCTCAAGGCCAACCTTGCCATGGCGCGCGATCTGCCGCGTCAGTTGCGCCTGCGCGGCCTTGGCGGACAGATCACCCTTGATCTCGCACCGATGCCGAAACAGGATCGCCGGACCTTCGAGACGACGTTGCGCGCTGCCTTTCGGCACGATCTGACAGAAACCGCCCTCGCCGGCTGGACGCCGCTCGGGCATTTCGAGTTGCAACGCAAGCGCGACCGCCAGCCGTTGAGCGAGGTGCTAAAATGACCTGTCCGATCTGCCGCAAAGCGAGCGTGGCGAAGTATCGCCCGTTCTGCTCGCGCCGCTGCGCCGATATTGATCTGGGCAAGTGGTTTGGCGGCGCATATGCTGTGCCCACAGACCATCCCGGCGACGACGAAGAGGCCATTGGCGACTTCCCCGAGATGCCGCGAAAACCCCACTGAAATCTACGCAAAGCCTCTGGACACCCCGCGTTGGCTCGCCTAGAACGCATCCACCCGAAGGCTTCGCCTTCTCCCGTGCCCGGGTAGCTCAGGGGTAGAGCAGTGGACTGAAAATCCTCGTGTCGGTGGTTCAATTCCGCCCCCGGGCACCATATTTACAGCTTAACCGATTGGTTTTTCTATAAAATATAGAAATAATACTTTCTGTATCCCCTTAATTTCACCCTCAACATGTGCAGATCAGGCCCAATAAAGGCGTCGTTCAGCCTCAGTGCAGCGGGGAATTCGCACTGCCCTTGAAACCGCAGGGGTCAAGTTCGTCGCAAAGAATGGGGGCGGGCCGGGCGTGAGGGTGCGCAAAACCACGTAAGCACAACCGGGTTCATGCGCTTTGTGTTGAAGTTTAACGATTCCACGCTCAGCCAAAAGCCCACCAAACTGAATGCCCGCCCCTCACTTCATCAGATAGGGTCAGGTCAAACAGGGAAGGTGACGTGATGACGCTCGTTATTGCGATACTTCTTATCCACAATTTCGATTTGAGTTGGTAGCTGTATGTCCCCGCCTTTGCCTCTGGATTCTGCAAATGCGGCTCTTTTTTCTAGCAGAGAATCGGATGCGGAAAATCGAAGGCGCTGCCTGAAGCGCTCGAGATAGTGCAGACGAGGCTAAGGAAATGGTAGCAAGTGCCGCTTATCACTCACATGATGAGCGGCGATAAATCGGTTCGCGCACTTTACAAGCGTTCGCGCGCCGCCCGCCAAGCGCGCCACCGGTTGCGCTGCGCCTCTGCAATTCATTCGCGGCCCTCGGGCGTTTTCGGGCCTGTGCTCGTGCCCCCGCGAGACCAGCAGAGCCTCATTCCTCGCCTAGCATTTCGGCTAGGTGTCGTGCGTCCCCGCCCAGCGCAATCGCCTGCTGGCTCCGCCCAACGTGCTTCAAGTTCGGGTTATCTGGACCTGGCCGAGCACATCTCGGACCGCGTCGGCGTGATGTCTCTCGGGCAGATCATCGAACTCGGCACGCGCGCGCAGACCTTCGGCGAACGCCATCACAGGGCTTGGGTTTGTCGGTAGATTTCATGCCAGGTCAGTGCCCGACCAAGAGACCGTCGGGGCGTCCCGAAAAACCACTTTTTTGCAGGCACGTGCGGACACAAGGAAATCGTCCTTTGCCAGCTAGACGCCTGTGCAGCCCTAGAGCGGCCATTTTCAGTTGCCATACAGATGTGATGTCGCCGATGCCGATGTTCGGGCGGCTTTGACGGCCCTGCCCTTGCACAACAGCAAGACAGCAGTTGCGGTCGCCCCGCACCGCTGTTTAGGATCAACTGGACCGATCGCTGTCTGGGCTGTGGTGCCGAAAAGATCTGCCGCGTTTCTGTGGCGCGATGGTTTGGGGGGACTTGGGGGCGTGCGCCTGCCGACTGTAAGATCAACCGAAAGAACGCCAAGCGAATGTGCCCTGCCAAACTGAACAGAACCGAAGCGCGTGGTTTCATTATCCCCATTGGCGGGGGCGAGGACCGCGTCAAGGACATGCTGATTCACCGCCGCTTTGTCGAACTGTCCGGTGGTCCGGCCGCTGATATCATCGTGATCCCGACAGCCTCGCAACTTGAAACCACCGGGGCGGATTACAACCGGAACTTCCGCGATCTGGGGGCCAGACAAGTGGAGTTTCTGCCGATCACAAGCCGCGCCGACTGCGAAGATCCCCGCTATATCGAGATGCTGGACCGGGCCACGGGCATCTTCATTACCGGCGGCAACCAGTTGCGGCTGTCAACCATCCTTGGCGGCACCGCGATTGCCCAAGCAATCCGGCGGCGCAATGCGGCAGGCATTGCGGTGGCGGGAACCTCGGCGGGGGCGTCGATCATGTCGGAACACATGATCGGCGGCGGACAAAGCAATGTCGGTCCGGTCGAGGGAGCGGTGACGCTGGCCCCCGGCCTGGGCCTGACCAACGCCGTCATCATAGACCAGCATTTCACCCAAAGAAACCGCCTTGGGCGGCTGTTGACCGCGTCGTCGTTCAACCCCTTCCTGATCGGTCTTGGCATAGACGAGGACACCGCAGCCTTCATCGGTCCAGACAACGTTCTGGAAGTTGTCGGGTCTGGAACCGTTACCGTGGTTGACGCCGGGCAGATCACCCATTCGTCGATGTGGAACGCCAAGCCAGGTCAGGCGCTCAGCCTGCTGGGATTGAGGGTCGATGTGATGGGCGCGGGGTGCCGCTATGACCTGTGCGAACGCAGGGCTTATCCGCCAGACGCCGAACTGGGTCTGGGGCAATTGGCGGCCGAGGACGAAACCAAGGCCATTGATAACGAAACATGAATGCGGCGGCAGGTATCGCGGCAGGTTCGGGGGAGACCAGACTCATGAAGATCATTTCAACCAATGTCTATGTTGGCCCCAATCTTTGGGCAAGTTTTCCTGTCATTCGACATGTCATGGATCTGGGAGTGCTGGAGGACTGGCCCTCGGTCAAGCTGGGCGATGGGTTCATCTCGGCCCTGGTCGAGGCTCTTCCCGGTCTTGCCGAACATGGCTGCTCCTACCGGACCGAAGGCGGCTTCTTGCGCCGGTTGCGTGAGGATGAAGGCACCTGGATGGGCCATGTTCTGGAACATTGCGCGCTGGAAATTCAGGGTGTCGCAGGGTCAGAGGTCAGTTTTGGCCGCACGCGGTCAACCGGTGTGCCCGGCCAGTACAACATGGTCTTTGCCTATAAACAGCGCGATGTCGGGCTGGATGCCTGCGCGCTGGCGATCCGGTTGCTGATGCATATCCTGCCGGAAAACGTCAAAGCCATGGTCGATTTCGAATTCGATCCCGACTTTGACTTTGCCGCCGAGATGAAGAGCTTTGTCCTGTCGGCGCAGCGGCGGGAGTTGGGGCCTTCGACCGCTTCGCTGGTCAAGGCTGCCGAGGACCGCGACATCCCGTGGCTGCGACTGAACGACTATTCTCTGGTCCAGTTCGGGCATGGCAAATACCAAAAGCGGATCATGGCAACGATCACCTCGGAAACCCGCAGCATCGGGGTCGAGATTGCCGGGGACAAATCCGAAACCTCGCGGCTCTTGAACGATCTGGGCCTGCCGGTGCCACGCCAGATGATCGTCTACAGCGCCCAAGAGGCCGCCCGCGCCGCACGGCGCATCGGATTTCCGGTGGTTGTCAAGCCGCTGGACGGCAACCACGGGCGCGGCGTGTCGATCAACCTGATGACCGACGAGCAGGTCGAGACCGCCCATGCCGAGGCCTATGCGCAGGGCGAAAGCAGCGGCGTTATCGTCGAAAGCTTCATCACCGGCTTCGATCATCGTATGCTGGTGGTCAACGGCACACTGGAGGCGGCGGCCAAGCGGGTGCCGGGCCATGTGATCGGCGACGGGGTAAAGACCATCGCCCAACTGGTCGAAGAGGTGAACAAGGATCCGCGCCGCGGCATTGGCCACCAGAAGGTGCTGACCAATCTGGAACTGGATGCCCAGGCTGAACGCCTGATGGAAGACGCCGGCCTGACCGCTGGCTCGGTGCTGGAGGCGGGGCGTCTGTTCTACCTGCGCTCGACCGCGAACCTGTCAACCGGCGGCACGGCAATCGATGTGACCGACATCGTCCACCCAGACAACAAGGACATGGCAGAGCGCGCCGTCGTGGCAATCGGGCTGGATGTGGGCGGGGTGGATTTCCTGATCGACGATATCACCAAATCCTACAAGGACACCGGCGGCGCGATTGTCGAGGTCAACGCCGCCCCCGGTTTCCGGATGCATGTTGCGCCGTCCGAAGGCACACCGCGTGACGTGTCGGGCAAGGTGATGGAGATGCTGTTCCCGATGGGATCACAATCCCGCATCCCGATTGCGGCAATCACCGGCACCAACGGCAAGACCACGACCAGCCGGATGCTGGCCCATATCATGAAATCCTGCGGCCACCGGGTTGGCCTGACCTCGACCGATGGGGTTTATGTCGATGGCAAGGTCACTGTGAAGGGCGATATGACTGGCCCGACCTCGGCCCAGATGGTGTTGCGGGATCCGTCGGTGGATTTCGCCGTGATGGAAACCGCGCGCGGCGGGGTTTTGCGGGCGGGTCTTGGCTATCGTCGGTCGGATGTTGCGGCCTGCCTCAATGTCAGCGAAGACCATATGGGGCTTGGCGGCATCAACACGCTGGACGAGATGGCCAAGATCAAGCGGGTGGTGGTGGAAAGCGCCACCGAAACGGCGGTGCTGAATGCAGATGACATCCACTGCCTGCGCATGGCCGACTATGTCACCGCCAAGGCCATCTGCTACGCCACGATGAACTCGGAACATGCCTTGGTCAAACAGCATATCCGGGCCGGTGGACGCGCCGTGGTGCTGGAACGCGGCATGAACGGCGACATGATCACGATCTATAACAACGGCACCCATCTGCCGGTGTTGTGGTCGCATCTGATCCCTGCGACATTTGAGGGCAAGGCCGCCTACAACGTGCAGAACGCCATGTTTGCCGCCGTGATGGCGTTTAGCTTTGGTGTTGATCTGGACAACATCCGTCACGGGTTGCGGACCTTTGACACCAGCTTCTTCCAGGTGCCGGGACGCACGAACGTCTTTGACGAACACGCCTTCAAGGTGATGCTCGACTACGCCCATAATCCGGCTGCCTTTACCGCGCTCTCGGGTCTGGTTGACCAGTTGGAGGTCCACGGCAAGCGGATTTTCGTGCTGTCGGTGCCGGGCGACCGGCGCGATGAGGATGTGGCGACAGCCGCCAAAATCCTTGCATCGCATTTCGACGTGTTCATCTGCAAGGCCGATGACAACCGGCGCGGGCGCGGACATGATGAAATTCCCCGGTTGATGAAAGCGGCCCTGATGGAAAACGGTGTCGATGCCAGCGCCATCCACATCGTCCCGAACGAGCCTGACGCCGTGGAATTTGGTCTGAAGATGGCCGCCGAGGGCGATCTTCTGGTGGTCAACGGCGATGATACCGTGCGTTGCTGGAAGCAGATCATCTACTTCAAGGACCCCAACAAGGTGGAACAGGCCGCTGCCGCCACCAAGCCGCGCCCGGTCGTGGCCGGGATGGAAGATCTTATCTCCGACGCCGATACCATTGTCCGTGACGAGCGCGGCGTGCGGCTGGCACGCGACAGGGGTGAAGGCGGCGATTGATCGAACCATGAGCGACGATATTGCCGACGCGATGGAGGTGCCCATCGCCGCGTCCGAGGCGTTGCAGACCGGCGAAGCCCGCAGGCTGACAGGGCCGGGTCTGCTATTGACCCAGGCCGGGGCGACGCTGGAGGCGCAGTATTCCGGCTTTGCCCCCGCACGGGTTGCTGCGCTCTGGCACCACCACGCCCGGCGGGTTCTGGATGCTGTCGGCTGGCAGGACCAAGAATGCACCAGTCGGCAGTTTACTGGCGGCATCGCTGTGGCCATCTCGGCCCCCGCAGACCAATTGTATTCGGCGACTTTTGTGCTTCAGCTGGCCTGGCATCTCGTGGCGGCTGATCTTTTGTGGCAGCCGCGCGGCGACCTTGCCGCCATGCTGGACGATCTCAGGCGCGTGATGGCGCGCGAGGCCAACCCGGCGATGATGGCGTTGATGGGCACCGCAGCGGTGCACGGGCTTGAGGTTCTGGTCGATGAGGATTTCTTGACCATCGGCCACGGCTGCGCCGCGCAAAGCTGGAAAATGGCCCATCTTCCTGCGCCCTCAGCCGTGGATTGGCAGGCGCTGCACAATCTGCCCGTCGGCCTGATTACCGGCACCAATGGCAAGACCACCACCACACGTCTGGCCATGGCGATGGCGCGTGCAGCGGGTAAAGTGGCTGGCCTGACCTCGACCGACATGGTGCGGGTGGGCGATGAGATCATCGACCGGGGCGATTATTCCGGGCCCGGCGGAGCGCGCCTCTTGCTGCGCCACCGGGGCCTCGAGGTTGGATTTCTGGAGATTGCACGCGGCGGCATTCTGCGGCGGGGCGTGCCGGTGCGTCAGGCGATTGCGGCTGTGGTCACAAATGTGGCCGCTGACCATCTGGGGGACTACGGCATCGACACCGTGGCCGAACTGGCCGAGGCAAAGTTTGCCATTCGACACGGATTGCGCGCCGGTGGCGTGTTGGTCCTGAACGCCGATGATCCCCCCGTGGTGGCCGAGGCCAATCGGCTTGGCCTTCTGGCCCGCTGGTTCTCGCTGAACCCCGACGCGCCGCAGATCATCGCCGCAAGGGCGGCGGGGCAGCCTTGCGGCTTTGTTGAACATGGCGCGATCTGGCTGCATAACGGGCGTCAGGCCGTGCCGGTGATCGCGGTGGCGGACGTGCCCATCGCAATGGGCGGGGCGGCTGGTCATAATGTGTCGAACGCGCTGGCGGCTTGTTGCCTGTGTTCCGTCATGGGCGTTGAAATTGATGCCATGGCGCGCAGCCTTGCCGCTTTCCGCTCTGACCCCCTGGACAATCCTGGCCGCCTGAACGAGTTTTTGCACAACGGTGCGCGGCTCTTTGTCGATTTCGCCCATAACCCGCATTCGATTGCGGCCGTGACCGGGGCCTTGCTCGCCTTGCCCGCCAAGCGGCGCTTTGTGATGATGGCCCATGCCGGAGACCGGTCTGACGAAGACATTCGCGCGCTCGCGCGTGGGGCTTGCGTGCTTGCCCCCGATGTCGTGGTGGTCGCCGAACTGCCCGGATATACACGAGGTCGGGCGCCGGGAGAGATCCCTGCCCTCTTGCGCGCGGAATGTCTGGTGCAGGGGATCCCCGCCGACCATATCCTGAGCGCACAGAGCCCGTCTGAAGGCGTGGCGAAAATCATGGCCGAAGTGCGGCCCGGGGATCTGGCCCTGCTCCTGGTGCATTCAGAACGTGACAAGGTATTCAGGATGCTGGGCAGCCAAGCGTAAGGCAAGGCCTGCCAGGCGTGCGTCTCTGGCAGAAAGGTTCAATGCGTTTCCAAGAGACCCAAGCTGCTTTAGGAACGCGAAAGGTCGCAATCGGGCTGGGCCTGCTCAGTGACCCGGTGCAATCCCCGCGTCCGGGCGCTGCGGGCCTGGCGCGCCTCACCATCCCGGCGGCTCCGGCCGTTGACCTTGCTTGAAAACTACAAGGCATGAGAGGGCGCGAAAGACCTCTTGCGTCCGCCGTCTTGAGAAAGGGCAACGGATTGGCAAGAACGCGATGACTGCGGCGCTGCGGCGTTCTGGCTATTCCAGTGACGCCAGTTCGCCGAGCGTGACGGGTTTGATTGGCGGTCGAATCCTGTAGTAACCCGTTGCGTCGGGTGTCAGACCGTTCGCCTGTGCAAGAATCACGGACACGCTCAGCCCGCAATAGCGCCCCTGGCACGGCCCCATGCCGGCGCGCCCGAAGGCCTTGGCCTGGTTTGGCCCGAGGCATCCCAGAGCCGCATACCTGCGGATATCCCCGGCGGTGACTTCCTCGCAGCGGCAGATCACGGTGGCATCATCGGGCGCGACAGCCGCGGCATGGGGCGGATAAGCCCTGTCGAGAAACGGCCGCGCGGCAAGATCCTTGTTGCGTGCGGACCGCAACGGGGCGGCCTGACGATCACGCTCGGTGGCAGACAGACGGCCAAGCTCCTCTGCCACTTTCAGCGCCGTCATCCGCCCGGCGCTCTCGGCCACGTTCGCCCCTCCAATCCCGGCGCTGTCCCCGGCGATAAAGACACCGGCGACATCGCTTTGGCCCCAATCGTCAACCGACGGGACAAAGCAGGATTGCGCCCTATCCCAGATATGAGAAACCCCCAGCGATCGTGCGGCCTGCGTGTTCGGCACGACGCCGTGATGCAGGAACACGGTGTCGCAAGGGATGCGGTGTGCCCGGCCTTTGCTGGTGAATGTCACGGCCTCCGTCCTGCTCTCGCCCGCGATCGCGATCCCGGTCGCCCCGGTATGGCGCGGCACCCGCGCCGAGGTGATCTCGGCCAGCATCCTGGCGCCTTTCAGCAGATACCGCCAGCCGCGCAGCGCCCCGCCAAGGTGCCGCGCGGCGCGGATCAGATCGTCAAGTGTCTGGGTTTCCACCATCGCGACAGGGGGCACCCCCGCGCGAACCATCTGCGCCGCGATCAGATAGAGAAGCGGACCGGACCCGACCAGAACGGCGCTTTGTGCCAGAACGCCCGATTGCTTGAGCAGGATTTGTCCCGCCCCCGCGGTCATCACTCCGGGTAATGTCCAACCCGGCAAAGGCATCGGTCGTTCCAGCGCGCCGGTGGCCAGCAGGACACGCTCTGCCGCGATCTGCGCTGCCGCCCCGCCCTGTGTGAACGAGATCCGAAATGCGTGTTCGATGGCCCAGACCACCGCGCCCGAAAGATGCGTGATGGCGGCGTGGCGTAATCCTGCGGTCAGGGTTGCGCCTCGCGTATAATCCTTGCCCAGAATATCCCCGCGCAGCGCCGCCACCCGCTCGACATCGCGATAGATCTGCCCGCCCGCGTGCGGCTGTTCATCGAGCACGCAGACCGACAGCCCCGCCTCCGCCGCCGTGGCGGCGGCGGCCATGCCCGCGGGCCCCGCGCCGAGGATGGCCAGATCATAATGTCTCATCGGGCTCTCCCACATGCGGACGGGCAATCTCGGGCCCCTCGGCGACCTCGATCATGCAGGCCTGGCGCACGCTGCCGTCAACCTCGACGAGACAGTCGAAACACGCCCCCATCATGCAGAACGGCCCACGCGGCGCGCCGGAGACGGGCGTGTGACGGAACACCGTCACGCCCGCCGCGAGCAGGGCAGCGGCAAGGTTTGCGCCCTCGGGCAGCATCAGGGTCTCGCCGGCAAAGCGCACCGGCACGCGGCGCGCCCCTTGCGTCAGCTCAAGAAAAGCGGGCTTCACTGAACACCTCCAGATCGGGCGCGGCGGCGGTGCCCTCCAGCCAGTCCGGCAAGAGGCGCGCATGTGCGGCGGCGAGCGTAATGCCGCTGTGACAGGTAACAAGATAGGCCCCGGGAAGGGTCAGGCTCTGCTGATAGATCGGCAAGCCATCGGGCGAGAGCACCCGCAGCGCGCCCCAGGACCGCACAAGCTGCGCCTTCGCCAGCACCGGGTAGGCCGCGATCGCCTCTGCGGCGAGGCGTGATATCCCCGGCTGCGTCACGCCATCATCGAGCCCCACCTCCTCGTTGGTGGCCCCGATCTGAATCCCGCCCTCATCCACCTGCCGCGCGATCAGCGAGGGGCGATTGATGATCTTGGGCAGTTTCTCGGTGATCAGCAGCTGCCCGCGCTGCGCCCGAACCGGGGCCTTGAAGCCGAGCATCGGCCCCAATTGCGCGGCCCCGAGCCCTGCCGACAGGACCAGCTTGCCCGCCTCGACCCGCGTGCCATCGGCACAGGTCACGCGGAAGCCGTCGGGCCGGGTCACGTCCGTCACCGTCTTGCCGGTGAGCACCCGCCCGCCCAAACGCCGCACATCGGTAGCGAGCGCCCGCAACAGCTTGAGCGGGTTCGCGTGGCCGTCCTGATGGTGCAGAATTGCGCCCACGACCGATGCGCCGATCTGCGGCTCCTCCTTGCGCAGCGCGTTATGACCCAAAACCTCGAACGGGTAATTGCCATCCAGTTTCCGTTTCAGGGCCTCGTATTTCTCGACCGTGCCCTGAAGGCTTTCCTCAGAGAAATGAAGATCATAGCCGCCCTTCTGCTCCAGCCCCAGATCCTGACCCGTGGCCGCGCCCAACTCGGCGGCGAACGCGCCCCAAGCGGCGGCAGAGGTTTGCGACCAGCGCGCATAGCGCGGTTGGCTCATCCCCTTGGATTGCACCCAGACAAGACCGAAATTGCCCCGGCTGGCGCGGAACGATCCGTCATCGCCGTCAATCACCGTCACCCGCAACCCGCGTTTGAGCAGGCCCCAGGCGACCGAAAGGCCGACGACGCCGCCGCCGATGATGACATAATCGGTTTCCATGGCTAAGCCCTTGAGGTGAAAACGCGGGGCGACAGGGCGGGCCTGCCGCCCTGTCCGGCATTTATCATTTGCTTGCCGCAGCAACCTTGTCGAGGATGGACTGACCCCAGTCGGCACCGACATCTTCGAGAACCTGAGGCCAGATATCGCTGCGTGCCTTGGCGGCCATGGCGGCCAGTTGCTCGTCGCTCAGCTCGACCAGGGTCGCGCCCAGATCGTCCACCAGACGTTTCTCGTTGCGCGCCTGATCGGCCTCGGCCACCTCCCAGCGGGTCGACTCGAACGCGGCGGCTTGCTCTTTCAATGTTGCCTGATCCTCGTCCGACAGCCCGGCAAGGCTCTCGTTCGAGATGATCATGTACCAGACTTCGAAATGGGTGTTGGCGGGGATATAGGTCTTGGTCACATCGCGGAACGAGGCATAATAGCCCTCGGCCCCCGATCCGATCACGCCATCGACCACGCCGGTCTGCACGGCGGTGAACGCCTCGGAAAAGGGAATGGGCGAGGGGATATAGCCAAGCGCCTCGCCGGTCAGCTGAAAGCTCTTGATGCCGGGCACGCGCACCTTGATGCCCGAAGGTTCGGTCGAGCCGGGATTGGGGTGCGCCACGTTGAGCGAGATACCCCCGAAATAGACCGGATAGGCCGCGAGCATCGTGATATCCTGCTCGGCATAGAGCCCGACCATGACCTCGCGCACCACGCCGCCGGGGCCATAGACTGCACGGGCCTGTTCCCAGTTGCCGGCAAGATAGGGGAAGGACGAGATCTGCATCCGGCGATCGGCGGCGGTGGCGGCAGGCTGCGTTGCCATGTCGATGGCCCCGACGCTGATGCGCTCCTGCACCGTGGTATAATCGCCCAGCGATGACGCCGGGAACAGGTCGATTTTCACATCGCCCCCCGTGGCCTCGGCCACCGCTGCCGAGAAGGCGCGCAGTTCGACGTCGATTGTGGCGTCTTGCGGGCGAACATGGCTCATCTTCAGATCCGTCGCCTCGGCGTAGCTTCCAAGCGCCATCAGCGCCACCGCAGACGCGGTCAGGACTGCATGTTTCATTTCGGGTTACTCCTTTGTTTGGTTACAGATTTCAGGGTGTCAGGGCGCCACGTCATAGCCAAAGAAACGCGGCAGAAAGAGCGAGAGATCCGGCCAGAGCGAGGTAAGAAACACCACCGGCACGTAGCCGAGGAGAATGAGTTTCATCGCGGGCGGGATCACTTTTGTGACCTTCACCTTGCCGATTCGCGCGCCAAGATAGAGGATCGAGGCATAGGGCGGTGTCACGCCGCCCATCGCGGTGTTGACCCCCATGATCGCGGCAAATTGCACCGGGCTGACCCCGATGGCGTTCATCAGCGGCAAGAGCAGCGGGGCAATCAGGATGATCGCGGTCACGTCGTTGACCACCATGCCCACCAGAAACAGCAAGATGTTGATCAGGATGAGAAGCAGCACCTTGTTTTCGGTGATGGTGAAAATGCCCTGCACAAGCTGCTGCGGGATGCTCTCATAGACGAACATCTGGCTGAGGATCATGGAGAAGAGGATCATCATCATGATCGCGCCCACGGCGGTCGCGGCTTCCCTGCCGGCTGACAGAAAATTTTCCAGTTTCAGACCCTTGTAGATCAGGAATCCCACCGGCACCGCATAGATCACGGACACGGCGGCGGCCTCGGTCGGGGTCATCACGCCGCCATAGATGCCGCCGAGGATGATCACCGGCATCAAGAGCGCCGGGAAGGCGTGAAAGCCGCGCCGCGCCACTTCTCCCGACAGCTCCGAAAACGTCGGCTTGTCATCGAGCACCAGCGGAAACTTGCGCGCCATGAAGAGGTTGACCACCGAAAAGGACACCATGATCAGCAGCCCCGGCCCGAGCGTGGCCAGAAAACAGGCCAGGATCGAGGTGTCCGTCACCCAACCATAGACGATCATCGTGACCGAGGGCGGGATCAGCAACCCGAGGATCGAGGAATTGGCGATGAGGGCGGTGGCGTATTCGCGCGGATAGCCGCGCCTTTCCATCTCGGGGATCAGCAGCGGGCCGATGGCGGCGATCCCCGTCAGGCCCGAGCCGGAGATTGCCCCGATCACCGCGCAAGACACGGCGGCGACCACGCCAAGGCCGCCCCGCACATGGCCGATGAAGGCGTTGACGAAGCTCAGGAGCGAGGCGGCAATGCCGCTTTCGGACATGATTGTCCCGGCAAGGACAAAGAGCGGAATGGCCAGCAGCACCGGGTTGCCGAGTTGCTGGAACCCCCAGAGCATCATCCCCTTCATCGTCACATCGCCGATGAAATACATCACCATCAGCGCGGCCCCAAAGCAGTAGGGCAGCGGCACGCCCAGCGTCAGGGTGATCACCAGCAGGGCAATGGCGAGAAGCGCGATCTCGATCAAGCCGATGTTCCTTTGCGCAGGGCGCGGATGTGCCGCCAAAGGTGCCAGCAGGTGTAGGCCATCATCAGCCCCAGCCCGGCCAAGAGCGCAATGTCGGAATAAAACGTCGGGATATAGAGCGTCGGGCTCTCGCGCCAGACACGCCAGGCATAGCGGGTATAATCCCAGGCCCAGGACAAGAGCCACAGACCGACGATCAGGCTGATCACCTCGCCGACGATGGCGAGAATTGTGTGCCCCCGCTCGGTCTTGAGAACGATTTCCAGCACATTGGCGCGGATATGGGTGTTCTCGCGCGAGGCGTTGACCGACCCCAGAATGTAGAGCCACAAGGTCGGATAGAGCATCGTTTCCTCGAGCCCCATCACCGGCACCTGCAAGACATAGCGCGTGATGACCTGCACGAACTGACCAAGCGCGACCACGCAGATCAGCGCCGTCAGCAGGTATTTCGCGAAGGTGTCCATGGTTTCCCCTTGCCGATGTCTCGGTGCACCGGCTGTCATCAGATTAGACTGGACAAGGAATATAAATTCAATTTGATTATATCTTTAAGTCCATCAAATGGATTTATATGCAAGATGCACCTTTCCCTCCGCCAGCTTGCCACCTTTCGCGAGGTCATGCGCTCGGGCTCGATCAGCCAGGCGGCGCGCAGCGTCGGGCGCACGCAGCCGGCGGTCTCCACCATGATCCATGCGCTCGAGGATCAACTGGGCTTTGCCCTGTTTGTGCGGGCCCACGGAAAGCTGACCCCGACGCCGGAGGCACATTTCTTTCTCGAGGAATGCGAAGACATCCTGGGCCGGGTCGAACGGACCGAACGCACGCTTATCCGTCTTGGCTCGCTTCAGTCGGGCAAACTTCAAATCGCCTGTCTCCCGGCGGCATCCAGCGTCTTTCTGCCAAGGCTCATGACCCGGTTCCTCAAGGGGCGGGATGATCTGGAGATGTCGTTGATCATGCGCTCCTCTGACGTGATCGAAGACCTGATCGCATCGCAGCAATTCGATCTAGGGTTTGCCGAAACCCCGCAGCCGCGCGAGTCTATCCATCAGACGGATTACGAACTGGACTGCGTTTGCCTCCTGCCTGCCGATGACCCGCTGGCGCGTGCCGAATGCGTCACCCCCGCCGATCTCGACGGTCGTCCGATGGCCGTCCTGTTCGACCGTCACGGGAGCACCATACAGACCGAAGCCGCCTTTCGGGATGCCGGATGTCGGTTCAACAAACGCATCGAACTGCGCACCTCCCTTCCGGGGCTGCAATTCGTCGCCGCCGGGGCCTGTGCGATGATCTGCGACATGATCACAGCTTACGGCCATCTTCTGCAGGCCCCGGAGTCCACCCGCCTGTCAATCCGACGGTTCCTGCCGCGCATATCGAACAGCGTCTCGATCCTGACGCCGGGATATGCCACGCAATCCATGGTCGCCCGCGCATTCATTGAGGACCTGGAGACTGCGGTCGAACAGATGCAGACCGACATTTCCATCGCCTTGAAATAGGTCAGAGTCACAGGTCAGATCGAGGCATCACGCAAAGCTTCGTCGCCTGCGGCTTCGAGATCGTGCACTGGACTGTCGCAGTTTCATTCGCCGCTTTGCGCCCGTTGTGTCGGCACCTGGCCGTGACTCGCTGGCGCTCTGCCGGGGGGAGGGCAGTGCGGATGGCCGCGACGTGAACATATCGCCTTGCCGTGCTGCTTGGTCCGCCGCACGCGCGATCATTCGGCGCGGTTCGCCTCGAATTCCAGCATGATTTCAACCGCATCGCCGACGAATTCAGGCAGGGCATAGGTGCTTCCGAAATCGCTGCGCAGGATCGCCGTGGTGGCTGAGAGCCCGAGGGTATCCTTGCCGTGGCAGCATGGATAAACCGCGTGCTTGTTGAGCGTCACGCTGAGGGTTACGGGCTGCGTCACACCGCGGATCGTCAGATCGCCGGTGACGGTGCCGGTGGTTTCGGTCTCTCTGGTGCTGGCGGTGCCGACAAAGGTGATCTGGGGATGGGCCTCGGCATCCAGAAAATCGGCCGACCGGACATGAGTGTCGCGCTTTTCGTGGTCGGTATCGACGCTCTGGGCGCCGATCGTGGCCTGCACCTCGCCGAGTTCCTGCGTTTCGGGGTCATAGACGAAATGCCCCGATACATCCGGGAACCGGCCCAGCACCCTGGCATAGCCCGCATGCATGATGGTGAAGGCAACAACGGTATGCTCGGGGTCGATCTGCCAGCGCAGGGGTTCTGCGTGCAGCGGTTGTGCAAGGCCAAGGGCGGTCAGCGTGCAGAATGCGGTCAAGCGATGGTTGGTCATGTCCTCTCTCCCCTGTCAGACGGTGGTGACGTGAATGGTGGGCGCATCGCTTGCGCTGGATTTGCGGTCCTCCGGAATGGCAAAGAGACCAACGCGCATCGACCACTGGCCCAGCCGCGGCAGGGACGAGATTACCGCGATGGGGATCGCACCGGCAAGCGCCAAAACAATCGGCGCGCCAAAGATCAGCGCCCAGGGCGCGGTCACGGCGAAACAGAGGCCGAGCGCCAGTCCGAACAGCGTCTGCGGCCAGAGAACCCGCGCCGCTTCGCCCCATTCCAGGCGCGCGCGGCTGCGTTGCTGCGCGTTCCAGCCAATCCGCTGTCCGAAGATCAGCCCGATCGCAAAGCGGGTGAGCGCAAAGGCCACGATCGGGGCGGTGAGCATGGAAAGGACGATCTCGGCGACACCGCTCAGCAGCACGCGCACACGCCCGCCATAGGCGTCGCTGCGGCGCGGGCTGGCCAACACCTGCGCCAGCCCCATGATCTTTGGGCTGAGGCTGAGCGTGAGGATGATGCCGAAGAGGACGAGGCCGGTGGTTGTGGGAACCGTGGTCATCTGCGTGGAAAAGGCCACCATCCCGGCACCCAACAGGATGAAGGCCATCCATGCCGGGGCGCTGACATACATCAGGATGGCCAGCACGAGCTGAATGCGGCTGACCGGTTTCAGACCGCGCATTCCGAGCAACCTGAGATATTGCAGATTGCCATTCATCCAGCGTAATTCGCGACGAATGAAATCCACGAGGCTGGGCGGATTCTCCTCATAGCTTTCGCTTTCCTCGGCGATCACGCGCACCTCGTAGCCCGCACGCCGGATCAACACCGCCTCGAGTTGGTCATGGCTCAGGATCGGTCCCGAGAGCGGGCCGCGTCCCGGCAGGACCGGCAACATGCACTGCGCCTTGAAAGGAGCGGTCCGGATCAGAACGTTATGGCCCCAGTTCGGTCCGCAATCGCCCTGCCACCATGCCGAGCCAAGCGTGAAGGCGCGCATCCCATGGCGCATTCCGAACTGGAAGGCGCGGGTGAAGAAGCTGCGCGAGGGAAGCCCGATCACGAGGCTTTGCACCATGCCGATCTCGGGGCTCGCCTGCATCACCCGGATCAACCGGAACACCGTCGCGGCGCCCATTTCGCTATCCGCATCGAGCGGCAGGAAGAAATCGCTTTCCCCCTCCGTGCTGTGCAGGAAGTCGGCGATGTTACCGGCCTTGTATCCGTTGTTCTCGGTCCGGCGGCGATAGTGGATGCGGGCATCGGGCCGCGCCCTGCGCCACGCGGCAAGGCTTGCCTCTTCCTTGGTGGCGATCCCGGCATCGTCGGTATCGCTCAGGACGTGATAAGAGAAACACCTCCCCCAGGGGCTGCGGGCAATCTCGGCCTCAAGCCGTCTGAGCCGGGCAATCGAGGCATCGGGATCTTCGTTGCGCAAGGGCATGACAATGGCGATGCGCGCCGTGATCGGGGCATCGTCAGAGACACGGGCCAGCGCCGGGGTGACATGGACCGCCGCATCCGCCCGATACCGACGATCAATCAGCAAGCCGAGTATGCTGTTCCACAGCCCGATCGACAACCAGGGCAAGGTCAGCGCGAAGCAGACGAGCAGCGCCGCCTCGGCCAATGTGATCCCCATCGGCGTGAACAAGGATGCCATCATCGCGAACAACCCGAGCGTGGTGGCAACATTGAGACAAAGGACGACGCGCCGCCGCGCCGCGAGCGTCGGGGATGTGCGGCTGGTGCGGCGGTCCCTATCCGTCACTATGATGGTCAAGTAATCCTCCTGATGCGGCAATCAGACCAGTGGATCGGGTGTGATAGGCAGTCACTCACCCGACGTAAAGTCATGCTCGCCTCCGTCCAGTGAATTCTTCGGTGGCGCGCGGGAGATTTTTCACCATATCGCGCGGCTTGACCGCCCATGCCTTGGTGTTACCTTCATTCGATCATTTATGGAAGGATGCGCCCGTGTTCGCCGTCGAAGTTCGTGATCACATCATGATTGCCCATTCCCTGCCGTCGCCGGTCTTTGGCCCGGCGCAGGGGGTTCATGGCGCCACTTTTGTGGTTGATGCCGCGTTTTTCACCGAGGATCTCGACGCCCATGGTCTTGTCGTCGACATCGGGCTGGCCAGCGCGGCGCTATCGCGCGCGCTCGCGCCTTTGCGGTATGGCAATCTCGATACCAAACCGGACTTCGCGGGCAAGTTCACGACCACCGAATTCCTCTGCCATTACATCTGGGAGAGCCTGCGTCACAGCGCCAGATCGCACGGGCTCGGGGATGCCGGGCGCCTGCGCCGGATCCGCGTGACGCTACAGGAAAGCCACGTCGCCCGCGGCTGGTACGAAGCCGACATCTGAGATGGCTTTTGACAGGGTCTGGCTGGATCTGCGCGCCCCCGCGGATTTGCGCGCGCGCGATGCCGGGCTGCTCGCGAAAGCCATTGTCCATGCCGGGCGCGACGGGCGTGTGCTGGATCTTGGTTGCGGCACCGGAGCCACGGTTCGGGCTTTCGCTGCGGCGGGGGCGCAGGATCTGGACTGGTGTCTGCTCGACAACGATCAAGCGTTGCTCAGCGAAGCGCGGATGCGTCATCCGGGGGCAGAGATCCGCCTGTGTGATCTGACCGATCTCGACATGCTACCGCTCACGGATGTGCGGCTGGTGAGCGCCTCGGCCCTGTTCGATCTGGTCTCCGAGGCCTGGGCCCGGCGTCTGGTCGAGCGGCTGGCGCGCACCCAGATCGCCCTCTATGCCGCCCTGAGCTATGATGGCGTGATGCGCTGGACGCCGCAAGACAGCTCCGATGCCGAAGTGACTGAGCGGTTCAATCGGCATCAACGCGGCGACAAGGGGTTTGGTCCGGCCCTCGGACCCGATGCGGGCGCGCGACTGGCAGAGATGCTGCGCGCGCGCGGCTACCAGGTTCTGTGTGCTCCGAGTCCCTGGCACCTTGGTCCGCAAGACGCCAAGATGCAGGCGCTGCTGCTGTCGGGCATTGCCGAAGCAGCGCAAGAGGCCGGGTTTGCAGGCGCCGAGCGTTGGGCCACGCGCCGTCGTCGCATGATCGCGCGAAGCCGGGTGGAAATCGGTCATCTCGATCTGCTGGCGGTCCCTTGCGACGGGTGACTTTTTCTTGGCGGTCTCTATGTTGACAGGGGATAACCGGGAACCGAGACGGCACGGCACGTGTCGCAGCCGCAGATCGAAGGGGCAGTAGATGCATCAAACCGACGTAACACCCGAGGTCTGGGAGCGTATCCTCGGGGCCCGCGCCGGCACCTGCTGTCTGTGCTGCGGCGACTGGAGCCCTGGCGAGCGCGCCGCGATCAGACTTTATGGCGCAATGATCGCGGCGCCAGGCAGCCGCAACATCGTCGCGCAGATCGGGCAATCGCTCGACGGGCGCGTGGCCACCGTCGCCGGGGATTCGGCAGACATCTCGGGGCCGGACGGTCTGGCGCATCTCCACCGGATGCGGGCGCTCGTCGATGCCGTCATCATCGGGGTCAAGACCGCGCTGCATGACGATCCCCGCCTGACGGTCCGTCTGGTGCCGGGGCGTGATCCGGCCCGTGTGGTGATCGACCCATCCGGCCGGCTATCCGACGATGCGCGGCTGCTGGCCGAGGATGGCGCGCGCCGCATCGTGATTCAGACGGTGGACAGGCCGCGTCCTGCCGGCGTCGAGGTGATCCGTCTGCCGGGCGAAAAATGGATTGCACCCGAGGCCATGATCATGGCCCTGCGCGACAGGGGGCTTCATCATCTTCTGATCGAGGGCGGGGCAATCACCATCGCCGGTTTTCTGGAGGCCGACGCGCTGACACGGCTGCACGTCGCGGTGGCCCCATTGCTGATCGGGGCCGGGCCGCAGGGGCTGACGACGCGACCGGTGCGGCGTCTGGCGCAGGCCCGCCGCCCGGAAACACAGGTTTACGGGCTGGGCTCGGATGTCGTGTTCGACTGTCTTTTCGGCCTCCGCGCACCCCCCTTTGCCCGGCCGCACGAACCGCAGGAGCAGCCTGCCCCCATTGCGTTGAAGGTTTGACGGGGATGGCGGACCGCGCGCGTGCGCTCTGGATCACCGGGCCGCGCCAAGCGGAGATCCGGCCGGCTGATGTCCTGCCCCATCCCGGCGACTGCGTTGTCCGCACGCTGTTTACCGGGATCAGCCGCGGCACGGAACGGTTGGTCTTTGAGGGGCGTGTGCCGGAAAGCGAGCATCAGACGATGCGCGCCCCGATGCAGGAGGGCGCTTTTCCCTTTCCCGTGAAATACGGCTATAGCGCGGTCGGGCGGATCGAGAGCGGGTCGGACAAGGGACGCATCATCTTTGCCTTGCACCCCCATCAGGACCGGTTCGCCTGCCCGCTGGCGATGGCGGTTCCGGTGCCCGCAACGGTGCCCCCGGAGCGCGCGGTGCTGGCCGCCAACATGGAAACCGCGCTCAACATCCTGTGGGACGCGCAGGTCCTGCCGGGCGACCGTGTGGCGGTGATCGGCGCCGGTGTGGTGGGGGCTCTGTCGGGCTATCTCGCAGCGCGCATCCCCGGCACCGAGACCTGCCTGATCGACATCAATCCGGAACGCGCGGCTCTGGCAGAGGCGCTTGGCTGCAACTTTGCCGCCCCGAATACTGCACCGGAGGGGGCCGATCTGGTGATCCATGCCTCGGCCAGTGATGCCGGGCTGGCAACCGCGCTGGCACTCGCGGGTTGCGAAGCCACGGTGATCGAGGCCAGCTGGTTTGGCGCGCGCCCGACCACGATCGGTCTTGGTGGGGCGTTCCATCAGCGACGGCTGCGGCTGATCGGCTCGCAGGTCGGGCGTATCCCGGCGCATCGCGCCGCCCGTTGGACGCACCGCCGCCGCCTTGAAATGGCGCTGCAACTGCTCGACGATCCGGCGCTTGACGGGTTGATCTCGGGGGAGAGCGCGTTCGACGCGGCGGCGGGCGATTACGCCGCCCTTCTCGACGCCCCGAACACACTGTGCCACAGGCTGCGCTATGATACCTGAGCCGGGCGCGGCGCTGCTGCCCCGGATCAGCCGCGTGGCGCAGGAGGCGGGCGCGCTGTTGCTCTCGCGCTTCGAGACCGCGCGTTTTCTGTCGCGCCGCGAGAAAACCGCTGGCGATTTCGTGTCCGAGGCCGATCTTGCGGCCGAGATCCTGATCCGGGACAGGTTGCGCGCCGCTCATCCGGATTTTGGCTGGCTGGGCGAAGAGACGGGGATGTCCGGCGATCCCTCGGGCCTGCGCTGGATCGTCGATCCGCTGGATGGCACGACGAATTTCCTGCACGGCCTGCCGCATTGGGCCGTGTCCATCGCCCTGGCAGAGGACAACCGGATCATCGCGGGCGTGATCCATGATCCCGTGAAGCAAGAGACCTTCAGCGCCGGGACGGGGACAGGGGCCTGGCTCAACGGGTCGCCGATCCGGGTTTCGAGCGGGGTCACGCTGTCTCATGCTCTGCTCGCCACGGGGGTGCCGGCGGGCGGGCGTATCACCTATCTGCCGGAAAGCCTGAGAGATATCGAAGGCCTGATGCCCGACTGTGCCGGGATCCGTCGCTGGGGCGCGGCGGCGCTCGATCTGGCCTATGTGGCGGCGGGCAGGATCGACGCCTATTGGGAGCGCAATCTCGGCCCTTGGGACGTGGCCGCTGGCCTGCTGCTGGTGATCGAGGCAGGTGGCGATGTTCTGCCGCTCTGGCAGGGGCGTTCGGTGCTCGACTCGGGGTCCTTTCTGGCGGTCAACGGCGATCTCGGCCCGCTGCTCGCGCCGCGTCTTTGTGAGGCGGGACCAGCCGCATGACCCGCGCTCGCACCGTGGCCTTTGCCGTGCCGGGCGATATCAGGACGCTGACGGGCGGCTATCTTTACGACCGCAGGCTGGCCGATGCGCTGGCCGCATCCGGGCTGGACCTGCGCCATCTGACCTTTGGCGACAGCTTTCCCGCACCGACGGCCTCTGATATGGCGGATGCGTTGTCGCAGCTTGCCGATCTGCCGCCCCAATGCCCGGTCATCGTTGATGGTCTTGCCTTCGGCGCGCTCGACACGGCACGCCTCTCGGATCTGCGCGCGCCGCTCGTGGCACTCGTGCACCACCCGCTTGCGCTGGAACCCGGTCTGCCCCCGGATAGGATCCGCCAGATGGCGGCACGCGAAACGGCCAATCTGGCGTTGGCACGCCATATCGTCGTCACCAGCCCGCACATTGCCCGCCTGCTCGAGACGACCTATGGCGTCGCCCGTCACCGGATCAGCATCGCGCAACCGGGCTTTGCGCTGCCGCCCGTCGCGCGGTCGGTTCCCAGAGAAACGCCACCGCTCATCCTCTCGGTGGGAATTCTGGCCCGCCGCAAGGGCCATGACATCCTCTTGCGCGCGCTGTCAGAAATTGTCGATCTTGACTGGCAGGCCGAGATCGTGGGCCGCGCCCACGAACCCGACACCGCCCGTGCGCTGCATGACCTGAGGGACAGCCTTGGTCTTGCGGCACGGGTGCGCCTCTCAGGCGAGGTGCCGCAGCCGACGCTCGATGCCCTCTATCGCAAAGCCAGTCTCTTTGCCCTGGCGACCCGATACGAAGGCTATGGGATCGTCTTTGGCGAGGCGATGGGGCATGGGTTGCCGATCATCGCCACACGGGCGGGCGCGGTGCCCGACACGGTTCCGCCGGGCGCGGGTCTCTTGGTAGCGCCCGACGACTGGGTTGCCTTTGCCGATGCGCTGCGCCGATTGCTTGGAGATGCGGATCTGCGTGGCGTCTGTGCCGCAGCGGCGCGCCACGGCGCCGAACATCTGCCGACCTGGGCGGATTGTGCTCTCGTGGTGGCCGATGCACTTTTTCGTGAACGTGCCGGGCGCGGCTGATCCGTTCTGGCCGGGGGCAAGGGAGGTCCACGCCCGCCAGGAGGTCAAAACGAACGTTCGTATATGTTCCTTTTGACCTTGATCAAGGCCTTGAAATCCATTGGATCATTCGCCATCGCGGGCGGTGGGACCGGCCTTGCGGGAGCGACGTTTCGTTCTCCCGAAGCTCCGCTGTGCTGGAATTCCGGGTTCGCGCCGCTGGCCTGAGCGCTGCCCGCAACCGCTCTGCACTGTTTGAAAACCCGAGTGACATAAAAATTTAACTAGAAACATCAGTAGTTGCCGCGTAACAAGTTCGCACCAGCTGCCAACAGGCCTCGCGTCACGCTTGAAGTCCCCGTTGTACCGGCGGGACACGGAAAGTTGGTCAACACAGGAGGATGAACAAATCATGTTAAGACATACGCTTGGAACGACGGCGAGCCTTGTGGCGCTGCTGTCTGCCACGCTCGTTTCTGCTCAATCGCTGACCGAGATCGAAGCCGCTGCCAAGGCGGAAGGAATGCTGTCCACCATCGCCCTGCCGCATGACTGGTGCGGCTATGGCGACGTGATTGCGAGCTTCAAGGCCAAGTATCCCGACATCAAGGTGAACGAACTGAACCCCGATGCCGGGTCCGCCGACGAACTCGAGGCGGTCCGCGCCAACAAGGACAACAAGGGACCGCAAGCCCCGGACGTTCTGGACGTAGGCCTGGCCTTCGGACCGACCGCAAAGGCCGAAAGTCTGACCCAAGCGCACAAGGTCGCGACCTGGGACGAGATCCCCGAAGGCGTCAAGGATGCCGACGGCCACTGGTATGGTGACTACTACGGCGTGATGTCCTTTCTTGTGAACAAGGACATGGTCGAGAACGTCCCGCAGGACTGGGCCGATCTCATGAAGCCGGAATATGCCGGGCAAGTGGCCCTGGCGGGCGATCCACGTGCGTCGAACCAGGCCATTCTGGGGGTTCTGGCGGCAGGCATGTCAACCGGCGCTGCGTCGGGTGAGGCCGCAGGCAAGGCCGGGCTTGAGTTCTTCAAGGCGCTGAATGACGCGGGCAACTTCGTCCCGGTCATCGGCAAGACCGGAACGCTGGCACAGGGCACGACGCCAATCGTCATCATGTGGGACTACAACGCCCTTGCCGCCCGCGACACACTGGCCGGCAACCCCCCGGTGGAGGTCGTTGTGCCGTCATCGGGCGTTCTGGCTGGTGTTTATGTGCAGGCGATCTCTGCCTATGCACCGCAGCCCAATGCCGCGAAGCTGTGGATGGAGTATCTCTACAGCGACGAAGGTCAGCTTGGCTGGCTGAAGGGCTATTGCCACCCGGCGCGGTTCAACGCGATGGCGGCCGCAGGCAAGATCCCGCAGGATCTTCTGGATGCGTTGCCCCCGGCTGCGTCCTATGAGGCGGCCTATTTCCCGACTCTGGCAGAGGTGGACGCGAACAAGGCCGCTGTCACCGGCGGCTGGGATACGGTCGTCGGCGCCAACGTCCAGTAATCTGACAAGATGAGCGCCGGGCCCTGGCCGAGGCCGGGGCCCGGCACCCCTTACCGAGGCCGACAGACGCCTTGGGAGCGTGACAGACAGGGACAACCACATGCCGCAAGCACACCCGCACCGCCTGCCCAAACGGCGGCTGCCCGTCGAATGGCTGGGCATCTTGCCTTTCGTGGCCTTCGCGCTTCTGTTCCTGATCCTGCCGACGATGAAGATCGTGGTTGGTGCGTTTCAGTCACCAGAGGGCAGTTTTACATTGCAGAACATGTTCGACCTGAACACCGCTTCGATCCGGAGCGCCTATTGGACGTCGATCAAGCTCTCGGTGATTACGGCGCTGCTTGGCTGTAGTGTCGGCTTTGCGATGGCAGCGGCGGTGGTCTTTGGTGGACTGCCAAAGCGCATTCGGAGCCCGCTGCTGACCTTTTCCGGCGTTGCGTCAAACTTTGCCGGTGTGCCGCTCGCCTTTGCCTTTATCGCAACACTCGGACCGGCCGGACTGGTGACGCTCTGGCTAAAGACCGAATTCGGGATCAACCTGCGGGCCATGGGGTTCAACCTCCTCAGCTTCTGGGGGTTGGTCATCACCTACCTGTTCTTTCAGATTCCCTTGATGATCCTGATCATCATCCCCGCGCTGGACGGGCTGAAACGCGAATGGCGCGAAGCGGCGGCGGTTCTGGGGGCGACCGGGGCACAATACTGGCGCATGGTGGCGTTGCCGATCCTGTTTCCGTCTCTGCTGGGCACCTTCGCGCTGCTGTTTGCGAATTCCTTCGGGGCGGTGGCCACGGCCTTTGCGCTGACCGGGCCGCAGCTCAACATCGTGCCGATCAAGCTTTTTGCGCAGATCCGGGGCGATGTTCTGGGCAATCCGCATCTCGGCTATGCGCTGGCCTTCGGCATGATCGCCATCACCGGATTCGCGAATGTCACATATATCGTTCTTCGAACCCGGTCGGAGAGGTGGCTGAAATGAGGGCTTTCTTCGCCTGGCTGACGCTCCTGCTCGGCGGTCTGTTCTTTCTTCTGCCTCTGGCGGGCATGACCGAGTTCAGCCTCAAGATGCGCCGGGGGGTGTATTCCTTTGACGCCTATGCGCGGGTGTTCGAGGATCCGCGCTTTTGGGCGACCTTCAGCTATTCCCTGACCCTGGCCGCCGCAACCATCGTCTTTGGCGTGCTGCTTGTCGTGCCCACCGCCTATTGGGTGCGGCTGAAACTGCCGCAGGCGCGCCCGATCATCGAATTCATCACCCTGCTGCCGCTGGTCATTCCCGCCATCGTGATCGTTTTTGGCTATATCCGGCTCTACAATACATCGTCCTATCTGCCTTTGACCGGTTCGGCGCTGGGAACCGACATCCTCCTGACCATGGGCTATGCCACCCTGGCGCTGCCGTATATGTACCGTGCCGTGGACACCGGATTGCGGACGATCGACGTGGCCACCCTGACCGAGGCGGCACAAAGCCTTGGCGCGGGGTGGTTCACGATCCTCGCGCGGATCATCTTGCCAAATGTGCTGGTCGCGGTGCTGTCCGGCGCGTTTCTGACGCTGGCCATCGTGATTGGCGAATTCACCATGGCTGCATTGCTGAACCGCCCCGCATTCGGACCCTTCATGCAGCTTCTCGGCGCAAACCGGGCGTATGAGCCGCCCGCTCTGGCGGTGATCGCCTTTGCCATCACCTGGGCCTGCATGGGGCTGATCCAGCTTGTCACACGATTGTCAAAGCATGAAAGGGCGAGGGGCTGATGGCTTTTCTTGACCTGACCAACCTTGAAAAGATCTATGGTGCGAACCGCGTGGTCAAGGATTTCAACCTCGGAGTTGACAAGGGCGAATTCATCTCGTTGCTCGGCCCTTCGGGCTGTGGCAAGACGACGGTCCTGCGGATGGTCGCCGGGTTCGAGACGCCAACGTCCGGCACCATTTCGATCGATGGGCAGGATGTGACGGGTCAGCGCCCCAACCAGCGCGCCATTGGCATGATGTTCCAGGCCTATGCCCTGTTTCCCAACATGACCGTCGCCGACAACGTGGCCTTCGGGCTGAAGGTGAAGGGTGTGCCGCGGGCCGAACGCGAGGCGCGCGTGGTCGAGATGCTGCGTCTGATCAGCCTGCCGGATCTTGCGACGCGGTTCCCGTTCCAGCTCTCGGGGGGCCAGCAACAGCGCGTGGCTCTGGCCCGCGCGCTGGCCCCCCAGCCCCGAGTGCTGTTGCTCGACGAACCCCTGTCGGCGCTCGATGCCAAGGTGCGCGTTTCGCTGCGCAACGAGATCCGCGAGATTCAGCGCGAGTTGGGGATCACCACCATCTTCGTGACGCATGACCAAGAAGAGGCGATGTCGATCTCGGACCGCATCGTGGTGATGAACGGTGGCATGGCGGAACAGGCGGGCGCGCCGTTTGAGATCTACAATAATCCGCGCACCCGGTTTGTTGCGGGATTTGTCGGCACCCTGAACACGTTCAAGGCGACGGTGGAGACCCCGGAGGCCGGGATGCTGTCGATTGCAGGGCACAGCCTGACGCTGCCGAAGGGCAAGGTCACGGCCCGCAAGGGTGACACGGTGACGCTGGCGCTCCGCCCCGAAGCGATCCGGCTTGGCCGTGTCGAGGGCCGGGAGATCGTGCTGCCTGCAACCATCGACGAGGTCCATTTCCTCGGCTCGGTGATCCGGGTCAGGGCACAAGTCGCCGGCGCGGTGGTTGCGCTGGACACCTTCAACCGACCGGATCAACCGCCTCCGCCTGTCGGCAGCAGCGCCGAAATCAGCTTTGCCGCACGCGATGTCATCTTGCTGGAGGACGAGTAGCCGCTGCGCGAGGACTTTCGCCCCGTCATGGGCTGGTCAGGGCTGTATGAGGCGCGACGGTCCGCCCCTGAATGACGCCATTCCGGGCGCTGGGACCGGGGCTTCAAAGACCAGTGCGGGCAGGATCACCTCCCAGGTATCGCGGCGCAGGAGGTGGCTATAGTCCTCGTCTCCATCCTCGCGCCGCCAGTTCAGGACAGCTGCCACCTCGCCGCGCAGGAATGCCGCATCTTCGGGCGGAACAAAGCTGCGGGACAGGCGGGCAAGGGTCTGGCCCTCAGCGTTTTCGATCCGCCAGCGCCGACCGTCGCGGATCAGGCGGACCGGGTCGCCCGGCCGGGCGGCCGCGATCGCGGCAAGCGAGGGATGCCCCGCCTTCAGCCGCCCCGCAAAGGACAGGTCCACCAGCTTTGGGTCAGGCGGCAGATAGCGCAGACGGGCGCACGGCAGGGCCGCGATGTCTGGCCGGACGCGCCGTGGCAGGATCGCATCGCCCCCGGTGCGAACAAAGGCGTGGGGACCGTTTGTCAGGATGGTCAGGGTTGACTTTGCCCGCGTCATCGCGACGTAGAACAGGCGGCGCGGGGCATCGCGATCCTCGCCGTGAGACGGATGGTCCCAGCCGCCGTTCAGGATCGCCACATGGTCGAACTCCAGCCCCTTGGCGCGGTGAGCGGTCAGCAGAAGCAGCCCGCGCTGTTCGCCCCGCGCATCCCGCGCCCATTCGCCGAACCATTGCACCAGATCCGGCACCGGCGCGGCCTTATCCACCAGTTCGCGCGCCAGCGCGCCGATGCCTTCGCCGATCAGGTCGGTCCAGCGCGATTGCGGCTGCTCGTTCAGGACATTGACCAGATCGGCAATGGTCAGCAGCCGGGTGCGATCGGTCAACAGGGCGCGGACGACCCCCTGCATCTCGCGCAGGCGCCACAGGCTGGGCAGGGTTTCGTTCGCCATGTCGATCGGGAGGCCCAGCGCCTCGGCATAGGCGCGCACAGGTTCCAGCCGCCGCCAGTCGCGGGCGATCACCGCGCATCGGCGCCAGGACCAATCCGGGTCCAGCCGTGACAGGCGCACCAGTTCGTGCAGCGCGGCCACCGCCTGCGCGGCATCGCCCCCGGCGTCCAGCAGCGTGACGCGCCCTTGCGCGACCGGGTCGAGCGCCGCCCAATCGCCACCCGGCGCCGCCTTGGCGCGGGCCCGGTTGACGGTGATGTCATGGCCATCCTTCATCCGCGCGGCGGCCGGGGCGATCACCGCATTGGCCGCCGTTATGATGTTGGCGGAGGAGCGATAGTTCTCTGTCAGCCAGACGGGCTTGGCGGCATATTCCGCTTCGAACCGACGGATGAAATCGATGGATGCCCCGGCAAAGGCATAGATGTTCTGGTCATCATCGCCCACGGCAAAGAGGCTGATCCGCAGATCGGGATCCTCCAGCGAACGGCCTGCCACCGCGCTGATCAAGGCGTATTCCTCTGGGCCGATGTCCTGATACTCGTCAACCAAGAGCCAGCGGAAGCCCGGAAGCAGGGTCTCGCGCAGGGCCTCGGCCTCGGGCTTGGTCAGACCGTCCCCGCGCAGCAAAGCCACCGCCTGCATGACAATGCCGTCAAAGTTGCGCGCGGGATCGCCGTCCCCCGCAAAGCTCACCCCGACCAACCGCATCGCCAGCGCGTGGCAGGTGGAAACAGACACCCTAGCCGCGTCCTTCCCGATCAGGCGGCGCAGGCGTTCACGGATTTCAGCGGCGGCATGGCGGTTGTAGGTCAACACCAGAATGCCGCGCGGATCTTCGCGCTTGACCCGGATCAGGTAGGCGATGCGATGCACCAGCACCCGCGTCTTGCCCGACCCCGGCCCCGCCAGCACCAGCACGTTGGTCTGTTCGCGGTCATCGCGGACAATCTCGGCCTGCGCCGGGTTATCCAGCGCATCGACGATTGTCCGCCAGGACGTGCCCGTCGTCTGCCGCCGGATTTCGGTTCCCCGCCCCGGCAGCCAGCGGCGCAGAAAGGCGTCGCGGTCGAGAACGAAGTAATCCTCCGACAGGCGCTGGGCCTGATCCATCGCCACCAGCCCCTTTTCGGCATAGGCGGCCATCACATGGGTCTGGATCGTCGTCTCGCCGTAATGCTCCTCCAGCGGCGCAAAGTGCTGTTCGGTGAACCGTCCGCCCTTGGGATTCAGATGCAGCGTGATCGCCGGGCGGAACACACTCAGGCCCCGGCCAAGGGTGACGACCTGCTGTTCATGCAGCCAGAGAAGCGCGCGGTCCATCAGGCGGGTCATGTCCTTCACCTCGGCCCGCAGAAGCGCGTCACCGTTGAGCGCATCCAGCATCGCGCCAAGGGTGGTTTCCACCTGAATGTCCTTGCCATGCTTGCCCTTGGCCACCTTGCCCGTCAGATGCGCCAACAGAACCTGCGCCCCCTGCCGCCGCAGGTCGGCGGTGCGCGCGACCACCGGCCAGGATCGCCCCACGCGCACAAAGATCGTGGTCCGGCTGGCCTTGCGCAGGGTCAGGTTGCCGCGCCCGCCATCCTGATCGCGCCCGTCCTGCGCCATGGCGCGCAGGATCGTTTCCACCAGATCGGGCCGCACATGGCGGTGGCCCTTGTCGCGCAACGCCTGGCAAGTTTCAGTCAGGTTCAGGGGGTGCGCCTCGGCGCCTCCGGCATCCGGCACCGCCTCTTGCATGAGGGCGATCAGGTCGGCTTCCATCCGACCTGCGTGATCCAGACGGCGGGCCGAGGCATCCTCGACCGCCAGATGCACATAGACCGTGACGGCGGTGTCATTGCTGGCAATCCCCAGCGTTTCCAGATCGGCAAAGGCCCGGTGCAACTCACGCCCCGATAATCCACAAGCGCCAGTCAGGTCGTCGGTCGAAACCCCGGCATCGGCGGGCGCATTCATGACATGGCGCACAAGGTCCATCAGTTGCTTGCGCCTGACCCCGGTGATCTGCGCCCGCTCAAGGATCGCCGCCGCCTCATCCACCGACCGGATGCGCAACGACGATGGGAACACCTGAACCCGGTTTTCCTCGCGGCTGAGCAACGTCGCCTCCTCCAGCCAGGCCACGGCTGTTTTCACGCGGGAGTCATCGGTGGCCTTGTCACGTTCGAACTCCTGATCCTTTTCCTCGCGCACGATCTCGCCCGGTGTCGCCACCACTTCACCCGACTTTTGCCGATCCATCCGCCGCAACGCCTTGAGGATCGCGCCGATTTCGTGCCGGGCCAATCGCGACCGGGCGGACAGCGAGAATTGCCGCTCGACATCCTCCAGGGCGAACAGCAGCACGCAATTGGCAGGCGCCTGATCACGACCGGCCCTGCCCGCCTCTTGCAGGTAATTCTCCAGCGACCCCGGAATATCGCCATGCACGACCAGCCGGATATCCGGCTTGTCGATCCCCATGCCAAAAGCGTTGGTCGCGGCGATGACCCGCAACTGTCCGGTGCGAAACGCCTCCTGCACCTCGCGCTTACGCTCGGATGTCAGCCCGGCGTGGAAATAGTCAGCCGCCAGCCCCTGCCCTTTCAGGAACTCCGCCACCCTTTCCGTCGCCCCGCGTGTTGCGCAATAGACCACCGCGCCGGATGCGCCTTCGGGCGGCAGGTTGGCCTCGATCGCGGTCAGGATATCGGTCAGTTTGGTGGCCTTTTGCGTCGGCAACACGGCAAAGGACAGGTTGGTGCGCACCGCGCCGCCATCCAGCAGCATCAGATCCACCCCAAGGCGGGTCTGGAAATGGTCGCGGATATCGCGCACCACCTCGGGCTTGGCGGTGGCGGTCAGGCACAGGACCGGAGGCACCTGATCGCCTGAGAATTCCTTGATGAAACGGCTGACATAGCGGTAGTCGGGCCGGAAATCGTGGCCCCACTTGCTGATGCAATGCGCCTCGTCCAGCACCCAAAGCCCGACCTCGCGCTGTTGCAGGACCGTGCGGATCGAGTTCGAACGGAGTTGTTCGGGCGCGATCAGGAGTATCGTCGCATCGCCCATCCGCACCTTTTCCAGCGCATCATGCCGTTCGGGCAGTGACAGCATCCCGTTGACCGTCACGACCGAGGAAATCCCCACCCGCGCCAGCCCCTGCACCTGATCGGCCATCAACGCCACCAGAGGCGAGATCACCACGGTCAGCGCCCCGGTCTTGTCAAACCGCGACAGCGCCGGGATCTGGTAGCAGACCGATTTGCCGGTGCCGGTCGGCAGGATACCCAGCACGGATTTGCCGGCCATCGCCTCGGCCACGATACGCTCCTGCAAGGGGCGGCCCATGTCATCCACGGGCTGCGGTCTGAAGGACGGAAAGCCAAACCAGCGTTCCAGCGCGGCGTTGGGGTTGTTCTTCTCCGCGCACCAGCCACAGCTTGGGTCGCCGCAGTTGGTATCGCGCAAATGCCGCACGATCAGCCCGGCCTGCGGGAACTGCATCCGCACCCAGGGCGGCATCACGGAATCCCCACCCGCTACGGAAATCCAAGACAGCGCATAGGCCATTGGCCAGCCGTTGCGCGGGTCCGAGAGACGGCCCAACGTCTGCTCCAGCCGATGCGTGCAGGCGCGGCCTGTCAGCAGTTGACGGGTTGCGGCATGGGCAGCGGCCTCACCGGGCGCCGGGCCGCGCAAGGCCTCAAACAGCGCATCGAACCCAGCCGAGGCATCACCCCGCGTGATCAGGTGATGATAAGTCATCAGCACATCCGGCGCGTCCTGCCCCAGCCGGGCAAAGGCCGTGATCTGGTCCGACAGCACCTGTAACGCCAGGCGCGCATCCTCTACGGGATCATTCACATGGCCGACCTGCAAACGACCGTCCTGATAATGCTTGACCAGATGGTGATAGGGATTGCGCGGAAAGGCCAAGGGGTTCAGCCACAGCGTATCAATCGGTGCCGCCCCCAACCCCGCCAGCCGCGCCCGGTTGGCGACCAGATGCGGCAGATCGTGGCGCAAGATATTGTGGCCGACGAGATGCGCCGCCCCGTCGCAGAACGCCTCCAGCCGGTCAAGGCCCGACTCGAGCGTGGCCCACGGTCCGGAGCGATGGACAAATGACGCCTCGCCCCGCACCGCCGCAAAGGCGAAGAGCCGGGCCGATTTCGGATCAACCTCCAGATCGACCGACACGCAACGCGACAGAAAAAGGGCGGGATCCAAGGTCAAACGTCGCGCATCCAAATTCCAAGTTATCAGTTCCAGCCTGCAAGCCCTTGATAAACCTGTCGCCAGAATTTGAAAGCCGAAGTTTCCAACGACGATCTGCCCTGCATCCTTGAGCGACGCGCAAGGCCCGGACTGATCCGCTCGTGAACTTTCGTCCAGCCGAAACCGGAGTCCCATGCGGAGATTCAATCAAAGGAAACTGACAGGAAACGAGATTTCAATTGTTCGAGATCAAGGTAAGATCGCGCCGAAAGGTATAGCCATGGGGATGCCAAGAGGATGGTCTCTGAACGGCATCCGCAGACGGCACAATGGTTCGGACATTATGAAAACCATGAGTCTGGAAACCCCGCAAAGGTCCGCGCCCATTCCTCTGAACACGGACCTGTCAGGGATGACAGAGCGCCGCGATGAGGGGCCTGTGAACATTCCCCCCGACGAGCCCTGATTTCCTCCTTCCTTCGAGCGCGCTGATGGCCGCGGGCAAGGCGTTGCGTGAAAAGACGCATCGCCAGACACACGCAACCTTTGTGCGCGACGAAACGCGGGTGGATCCGCTGGCCATCCTTCGCGCCGGCGACGCCGGGCGGATCGAACACCTGGTCCCGATCAGATACGGTCGGATGCTGCAATCACCCTTTACCTTCTATCGCGGTTCAGCCTCCGTGATGGCCGCCGATCTTGCCGGAACACCTGTGACCGGAGTGAACGTTCAGATCTGCGGCGATTGTCACCTGATGAACTTTGGCGGCTTTGCCACGCCCGAACGCAATATTCTTTTCAACATGAACGATTTCGACGAGACCCTGCGCGGCCCTTGGGAATGGGACATCAAGCGGCTGGTCGCCTCCTTCGTGCTTGCCGCCCGCAGCAATGGTCTGAAAGAGTCGAACGGCCGCGACGCTGCTGTGGCCTGCGCCCGATCCTATCGCAAGCATCTGCACGCCTATTCCGAGATGAGCCCCCTCGAAATCTGGTATTCACGGATCACCGCGGCAGATGTGCTCGATCTCGCACCCCGATCAGAGCGCACGCGACTCGAGGCGCGAATAGCCAAGGCAAGTGCCGCCAATTCTTCGGAAATGGTGTATCCCGAAATGGCCGGGATGGCTGGCGGCAGGATCCGCATCCATGATGCCCCGCCGCTGATCTACCACCTCACGGATCTCAGTGCGGAAGTTCTGTCCGATCGCATCAACGCAGGGCTAGAAGCCTATCGCGCCACGCTGGCGGAAGACCGTCGTGAACTGCTGGATCGATACCGCCTTGTCGATGGGGCAATGAAGGTCGTGGGGATCGGAAGCGTTGGCACCTTCTGCTACGTTACCCTCATGATGTCGGCAACCAACGATCCGCTCTTTCTGCAATGGAAAGAGGCGCGGCCATCGGTGCTCGAACCTTTTGCGGGTAAAAGCACCTATGCGCATTCGGGGCAGCGGGTCGTCATGGGCCAGCGCCTGATGCAACCCGCCACAGATGTCTTTCTGGGCTGGACGACCGGCGTCGAGGGGCGGGTGGGATATGTCCGGCAGTTGCGCGACGCCAAGATCAAACCGCTCGTCGAAACGATGGACAGCACTCTGCTGACCCTTTACGGTGAACTCTGTGGCTGGGTGCTCGCCCGCGCCCACTCAAAGGCCGGAAACATCCAGATGACGATCACCGGATATCTCGGGACGTCCGACAAGTGCGACGATGCCATGGGCGATTTTGCCGTGGCCTACGCCGATCAGGCCGAACGCGACCATGCCGCGCTCAAGGCCGCGGTTCGGGCCGGTGAGATCACTGTCGTGACAGAGGACTAGGGGCGATTTCCCGGCAGACGGGGCGCAACAGCGCGCGGCGCCGGATCGCCAAGGGGCGGGAGGGCGCGATTGCAAGCCATCGCCGCTTGGGCCTTGGCGTTCGCCCTGTCGCCGATTATACACCGCCCTGAACCCCAAGCGGAGGCCCCATGCGCAGCGCCACAGTGATCCGGAAAACGACCGAGACCGATATCAGTGTCGAGATAAATCTTGACGGCATCGGCAGCTATGACAATCGGACAGGGGTCGGGTTCTTCGACCACATGCTGGACCAGCTGGCGCGACATTCCCTGATCGACCTGAAGATCCGCTGCGCGGGCGATCTGCACATTGACGATCACCACACTGTCGAGGATGTGGGAATTGCCCTCGGTCAGGCACTGACGCAGGCGCTTGGGGACAAGCGCGGCATCCGGCGCTATGGGGCGTGCCTCCTGCCGATGGATGATGCGTTGGTGCGTGCGGCGCTCGATTTGTCGGGGCGGCCCTATCTGGTGTGGTCCATGGACCTGCCCACCGCCAAGATCGGCACCTTCGACAGCGAACTGGTGCGCGAATTCTTTCAGGCGCTCAGCACCCATGGCGGCATCACCCTGCATGTCGAAGCCCTGCACGGCATCAACAGTCACCACATCGCAGAGGCGGCGTTCAAGGCGGTGGCGCGCGCCCTGCGCGAGGCGGTCGAGACCGATCCGCGCAAGGCCGATGCAATTCCTTCGACCAAAGGTTCGCTCTGATCCATGACCACGGTCATCATCGACTATGAGAGTGGCAACCTGCACTCGGCCGAAAAGGCGTTTCAGCGCATGGCGATGGAGACGGGCACGGGTGTCGTCATCGTCACCTCGGACCCCGACGTGATCCGTCGGGCGTCGCGTGTCGTTCTGCCGGGAGACGGAGCCTTTCCCGCCTGCCGCAAGGCCCTCTTTGATCACCGCGGCGTGTTCGAGGCGATCGACGAGGCGGTCATTGCCGGCGGACGGCCGTTTCTGGGGATCTGCATCGGAATGCAGATGCTGGCCACACGCGGGCTGGAATACGGGCAAACTGCCGGGTTCGACTGGATCAGCGGCACGGTCGAGCCGATCACCCCCGCCGATCATGCGCTCAAGGTGCCGCATATGGGCTGGAACGATCTGGTGATCGACCGGCCCCATCCAGTGCTGGACGGCTTGTGCACCGGTGATCACGCCTATTTCGTGCATTCCTATCAGTTTCGGGTGGATGATCCGGCAGATCTTCTGGCGCATGTCGATTATGGCGGGACGATCACCGCCGTGGTGGGGCGAGACACGATCGTCGGCACGCAGTTTCATCCCGAAAAGAGTCAGAAAACCGGCCTGCGGCTGATTGCCAATTTCCTGCGCTGGATCCCTTGAATGGGCTCGTCCCCGCTGCAAACGGCTCTCAACGAGATTGCAGCCAGTGCCCGCGCGCGCGAGGACCGCGGCGCGGTGGCCAGTTACATCCCCGAACTGGCCGGGATAGATCCCGATCAGTTTGCCATCGCCCTCGCCCGTCCGGGCCAGCCCACACTGGTGGCAGGCGATGCGCAGGTGCCGTTTTCGATCCAGTCGGTATCCAAGGTTTTCATGCTGGCCCTCGCGCTGGGCCAGCTTGGTGACGGGCTCTGGCTGCGCGTCGGGCGCGAACCATCGGGCCATTCCTTTGATTCAATGCTCCTTCTGGAACTGGAAAAGGGGCGCCCGCGCAACCCGTTCATCAATGCCGGAGCGATTGTCACCACCGATGCGGTTCTCCAGGGTTCGACCCCGCGTGAGACCTTGGCAGCCCTCTTGCGCTTTATCCGGGCGGCGGCAGGCGATGACACGATCCACATCAATGACCGCATCGCCCAATCCGAGATCGCCACCGGCCACCGCAACTTTGCGCTCGCGCATTACCTGCGGTCGCATGGCAATCTGACCAACCCGCCCGACCTGACGCTGGGCACCTATTTTCACCAATGCGCGGTCGAAATGACGGTGACGCAGCTGGCAAATGCGGGGCTGTTTCTGGTGGGCGGTCCCGATGTCCCGCGCCCGGTCTCGGAGCGCCACATCCGCCGCATCAACGCGCTGATGATGACCTGCGGGCATTATGATGGTTCCGGCGACTATGCCTTTCGCGTCGGCCTGCCGGGCAAGAGTGGCGTCGGCGGTGGCATCCTGTCGATCGTGCCGGGTGTGGCCTCCATCGCGGTCTGGTCGCCGGGGCTCAATCATTATGGCAATTCCAAACTGGGCACCGAGGCGATGGAGCAACTCGCCTCCCGTGCCGGCTGGTCGGTCTTTGGCGCGGGCGAGCGTGGCGTGCTCTGAGCCGTCGCGCTGCGGATCCTGACCGACCTGTCGCAAATCCTTGTGCAATCCTTCAAACCGATGACATGGTTGCGCCTTACGTCGTTGAAAATGAAGTTTCATTCGAAAGGATGCCTTCAATGCTCAACGTCAAGACCATGCTGACAGCAGCCCTCTGCGCCCTGCCCGGCCTCAGCACGGCGGCAACGCTCGATTTCGAGGAATTCACCAGCTTCCAGCAACTCGGCACGGCGTTCACAACCCAGGGATTCCGCTTTACCGCAACCTCGGGCGATATGCTGGCCTATCCTGCGGGCGTCGTGCCCACGGTGCCGGAAAGCGGCTCGACCAGTGTCGGGATGAGCAATCAGCCCTCCAAACCCGCGCCCGTCAACTCGTCTCTCACCGTAACCTCAGTGACCGGTGACAGGTTCAATCTCAACAGTTTTCGCGCCGCAAAGGGCTGCAACGCCGGTCAGTTCTTCGCCGCCTTCGCCTCGACTTCTCTCGACATTCTCGGCCACCGCGCCGATGGCTCGACCGTATCGCTCAGCTTTGTCTTTGACGGGATTGCCAATGACAACCCGGCCAGCGATTTCGAGACGGTCAGCTTCAGCGGGTTCACCAACCTCACAAGTTTCAGCGTCACCGGACAGGGCGGCGCGCGCGGCGGCTATTCGTTTCTGCTTGACGACGTGAACGTTACCCTGGCCCCGGTTCCGCTGTCGGCCGGCCGGCCTGCCGCTGATGGCCGCCGCGTTCGGCGCCTTGGCGGCCCTGCGCCTGCGGCGCAAGCCGCGTGCCTGAGTCATCGACCGGTCAACTCACATTAAACGGGGCGCATCCAAGGCGCCCCGTTTGCCCGAAACTCCGTCGCGAACGGCTTACTCGACCCTTTGCCAGGTTCCGCCATCCCGGCAGATCCCGATGAAGCAGCCGCTGACCTTGAGCGTGTTGCCGGTGAGTCGCAGCTTGGAACTGTAGGTCTTGTCGCGATCGGGCGCATAGACCTTGCCCTTGTATTGCCCGTCGCCTGTCGGCACCGTTTCAGAAATGATGTTGCGCCCGATATTGGGGCTGTCCGTCTCGGCCCCCGAGGAATCGAAGGATTTCATCAGTTTGCCACACAGCTTGGCGCCGCAGGGGGCGACCTCGATCAGGCCGGTATTCCCATTGTCGTCAGGCGTCGTCCGCCAAGATCCCTCGAGCGGATCGGCCATCGCCGCCCCCGCGCTCAGGCCCAGCACCGCCGTCATCATCATCAGTTTACGCATGTCTTGATCCTCCCTGACATCTGACGAAAACCTGAGCCATGCCTGCGGCGCAAATCAAGTCTGACGTTGGGTCGCGTTGCATTCCTCGCACACTCGTGCAACACCGCGCCGACGACTTGCAGAAAGACCCCTCGGCATGATCCTCTACCCCGCGATCGACCTCAAGGATGGCAAGGCCGTGCGCCTCCTGCGTGGTGAGATGGACCATGCCACGGTGTTCAATGACGATCCGGCGGCGCAGGCGATGGACTTTGTCACTGCGGGTTGCGCGTGGCTGCATCTGGTGGATCTCAACGGCGCCTTTGCCGGTCAACCGGTCAATGCCGCCCCGGTCGAGGCCATTCTCAGGGCGTGCAAGGTTCCTGCACAACTGGGCGGCGGCATCCGCGACATGGCCACGATCGAGGCATGGCTGTCGAGAGGCCTCACGCGGGTGATCCTTGGCACCGTGGCGGTGGAAAACCCGGCCCTTGTGCGCGCGGCGGCGCGCGCCTTTCCGGGTCAGGTGGCGGTGGGCATCGACGCGCGCGGCGGGCGGGTGGCGACCAGAGGCTGGGCCAGGGACTCAGGTGTGGACGCCACCGATCTCGCCCGGTCCTTCGAGGATGCGGGCGTGGCTGCGATCATCTACACCGACATCAACCGCGACGGGGCGATGCAGGGGCCGAATATCAAGGCGACGGCGGCGCTGGCCCATGCCGTGCGCATCCCGGTAATCGCCTCGGGCGGGGTTTCCTCTCTCGACGATCTCATCGCACTGCGCGACTGCGGCGCGGCCCTCGATGGCGCGATTTCGGGACGCGCGCTCTATGACGGAGCGCTGGACCTCAAGGCCGCCCTGGCCGCGCTCAGGACGTGAGCGCGGCGGGGGGGGCTTACTGTCCTGCGGCAGCAGCCGTCAACTTGCCAAGCGCGCCGGTCATCATCTTGATGTATTCGGCGTCGTCGTTGATGCCCGTATCGTCGAACATATCCTCGGGGTCCTGATAGGCCAGCCACGTCTGGCCTTCGCCATCCTCATAGACCAGCACCTTCAGCGGCAGGAACAATCCCGCCAGAGGATCATCCTGCATCGCGGCGGTGCCCATCTTCGGGTTGCCAAAGATCAGAACCTGCATCGGCACGAGGTCCATGTCCACAGACGCGGCCCCCGCCGCGTGATCCACACGCGCAATGACCGTCGCTCCGGCCTCGGTCGCGGCTGCCGCAAGTCGGTCCATGGTGGTGGCGACATCGCCAGAAGATTTGACCCTGATGATATCATCCTCACTTGCAACAGCCGGAAGGGCCATCAGGGTGATCGCGGCGGCGACAAGAAACCGTTTCATTGAAAACTCCTTCATCAGAAAAGCGGTGACGCGCCATATCCTCTGGCATGTTGACCGATTTGCCCATAGACAACGGCGTGCACTCTATGGAACGGCAAGGACATGCTCAAGACCCGCGTCATCCCCTGTCTCGACGTCGCCGATGGCCGTGTGGTCAAAGGCGTGAACTTTGTCGATCTGCGCGATGCGGGCGATCCGGTCGATGCCGCCCGCGCCTATGATGCCGCAGGCGCCGATGAGTTGTGTTTTCTCGACATCCACGCCACGCACGAGAATCGCGGCACCATGTTCGACGTGGTCCGCCGTACCGCCGAGGCCTGCTACATCCCGCTGACCGTGGGCGGCGGGGTGCGCAGCACGGCGGACGTGCGCGCCCTCCTGCTTGCAGGGGCCGACAAGGTCAGCTTCAATTCCGCCGCGGTGGCCGACCCCGATGTCGTGGCCCGTGCCGCCGATCAGTTCGGCAGCCAGTGCATCGTGGTGGCCATCGACGCCAAGACCGTCAGCCCCGGCAAATGGGAAATCTTCACCCATGGCGGGCGCAGGGCCACCGGTATCGACGCGGTGTCTTTCGCCCGGCTTGTGGCCAGCAAGGGCGCGGGAGAGATCCTGCTCACCTCGATGGATCGCGATGGCACCAGAGAGGGTTTCAACATCCCCCTCACCCGGGCGATTGCCGATGCGGTGGACATCCCGGTGATCGCCAGCGGCGGCGTCGGGACGCTCGAACATCTGGTGGAAGGCGTGATCGAGGGACATGCCTCGGCCGTGCTCGCCGCCTCGATCTTTCACTTCGGCACCTATTCGATCGCCGAAGCCAAGGCGCATATGGCCGCCGCCGGCATCCCGATGAGGCTCGCGGCATGACGCTCGACGATCTCGCCCGCATCATTGCCGAGCGTGCCGCGTCCGACCCAGAGACAAGCTGGACCGCGAAACTGCTGGCCAAGGGCCCCGATAAATGCGCCGAGAAGTTCGGCGAAGAGGCGGTGGAGGCGATCATCGAGGCCGTCAAGGGCGACCATGACCGGCTGGTCTGCGAGGCGGCGGATGTGCTCTTTCATCTGCTGGTCATGCTGCGGTCTCGCGATGTCACCCTGTCAGAGGTGATGGCCGAACTCACGCGCCGTCAGGGCCAGTCCGGCCTCGCCGAAAAAGCCGCCCGTCCCAAAGAGTAAGCCCATGATTCGTCATATTGTTTTCTTCTCTGCTGCCAATCCCAAAGACGTCGATACCATCCAGCAAGGTCTGATGATGCTGGCGGATATTCCGCACGCACAGCATTTCGAAGTCGGCCGCAACCTGCACAGCGATGCGATCACCGAAAGCCATGTCGATCTGGTGGTCTATGCCGAATTCGAGGACGAGTCCGCCCTCGCCGCCTACAAGGCGCATCCGATCTATGCCGCCTGCATCAGCCGCGTCCGCCCTCTGCGCGAGTTGCGCATCGCGGCCGATTTCAAGGCAGGCTGAGCCTGGCTTTCATCGTTCCAGAAATACTCATCTTCCGGAGATCGGGTGATGTCCGAAGGGGCGTCAGAGTTTCGACGAAATCACGCCAGTATTGAAGCCGCCCATCCTGAGTTCGCCAAACAGCCGCTGATACTCGATCTTGGGGCAGCGGTTCATCACCACATCGACGCCGCGCGCGCGCGCCAGTGCCGCCGCCTCGGCATTCTCCACCCCGATCTGCATCCAGATCGTGCGCAGTCCGGGAAACACCGCCAGCGCCTCCTCGACGATCGGCCCGACATGTTCGGACCGGCGAAAGATGTCAACCATATCGACCCCACCCTCGATATCGCCAAGCCGCGCCATCACGCGCTGACCAAACAGCCTCTCGCCGGCATGGCCGGGATTGACCGGCACCACGTCGAACTTCTTGAGGCTGAGATAGCGCGCCACGTAGAAACTGGGGCGCACCGGGTTCATCGACACGCCAACCACCGCCACGCGGCGGGTGCGGGTCAGGATCTCGCGCAGGTGGGAATCGGAATAGATCTCGGCCATGCGCCTTACCAAGCACAAATCCGTCGAAGAAAAAAGCGCCCAAGACAATGCTTGGGCGCCAGTCGCGGAACGAGGGACAGTGATAGAAAGCGTCAATGTTCCGTATCGACGCCTTCGGGACAGATGTAGGCCCGAATCGTAGAATATAAAGAGTTTGTAATATACATGTGACCGCCGCTTGATCGCCGGGCGCCGCACAAACACCGTCGCGGGGCAACGCCCTGCATGCTAGGATCACGGCACCCTGCCGCAATGGACCAAAGCCCATGACCGACACGCCCGCCGCCCCCTCGCCACGCGCACCGCAGGCCGTGCGCGCGCAGGAATTGCCCTTTGATGTCGATCTGCGCCGCCTCAATCTCGGCGTGGGCTACGTGGCGCTCGGCCTGCCGTTGGCGCTGCCGCTCGTATCCCTGCTGACCGGCTCCTGTTTTCACTCCTCGATCAGCCATTACTACTTCACCCGCATCGGTGGTGACATTCTGGTAGGCGCGCTCAGTTTCATCGGCCTCTTGCTGATGTTCTTCTACGGCTTTCAGGCCCCCACGCGCGAAGGCTGTCTTGGCTGGCACCGGATCGACGTCATCGTGCTCAAACTTGCAGGCCTTGCCGCGGTGATCGTGGCCTTCGTGCCGACCACCGGATCGGGATGCCGCTTCGAGGGGGCCGACATTGCGCGTGTCTATCTCACGGACGCGCTTGGCTCGGAGGGCTTTCATCCACCCGGCGGCACTGTCACCGGCGCGCCGTCCTTGGATTTCTGGGCCAGTTTCCCGAGCTTTGCGGGCGATGTGCCCATCGCCCTCAAGCTGCTGCATTTCGGCGCGGCGGGGGTGATGTTTCTCATCCTCGGCTATTTCTCCTTTTACGTCTTCACCCGCATCAATTCCACCGCGGCGCTCGCCCGGGGCAACCGCAAGGACCGGCGCAACGGCTGGTATCGCGCGCTTGGACGGGTGATCTTTGCCGTGGTTGGGGTGCTTGCCATCAAGGCCGCTGCGCTGGAGTTGATCCTGCCCGCCCCCCTCGCCGAAACCATCGAGGCGCTTTGGGACCAACTGCATCTGACCTTCCTCTGCGAAGCGGCGGGGCTCATCGCCTTTGGCCTCAGCTGGATGATCAAGGGCCGATTTCTCGCGGCCTTCGAGGATGCTGCGGCGATACCTCAGGCCCGCGCGGCATAGAGCGCGACCGCCGCTGCATTCGACACATTGAGCGAGCCGAACTCATTGGCAAAGTCGATCCGCACCAGCGCATCGACGCTCTCCCGGGTCTTTTGCCGCAACCCCGGCCCCTCCGCCCCCAGCACCAGCGCCACGGGCCGGTCGCGGTGGCCATCGAGGGCGGTCTCGATGCTGATCTCCGCCTCGCCCGCCAGCCCCAGAACCCGATAGCCCATGGCCTGCAATTCGGTGATCGCCTCGGCCAGATTGCGCACGCGCAGATAGGGCTGCCGTTCCAGCGCGCCGCTCGCGGATTTGGCCAGCGCGCCGGTCTCGGGGGCTGCGTGATGCAGGGGCGCAATCACCGCCCGCGCGCCGAAAACCTCGGCCGAGCGCAGGATCGCGCCGACATTATGCGGGTCCGTCACCCGGTCGAGCAGCACCACGCGCGGCGCGCGCGCCCCGTCGCCAAGACAAACCTCGCTGATCGGCCCCCAGTCGAGCGGCTTGACCTCTAGAGCGGCCCCCTGATGCACCGACCCCGGATCAAGCGGCGCTGCAAAGCTGCGCGGATCGGCGATCTCGGGCGCGATGCCGCTTGCGGCAATCGCATCCGACAGCTTGTCGGCGGCGTTGCGGGTCACGACAAGTCGCAGTTTCTCGCGGCGCGGATTTTCCAGCGCGTCGCGCACCGCATGCAGACCAAAGAGCCAGACGGTTTGCGCGGCGGAGGCACGTTTCGCCTGTTCCTTGTCGATCACCCAACGGGGTTTCTTCATCGCTCTGCCCCCTGTCCCAAGGCGCGCGACACTGCACCGGCCACGCGGGGGGTGCAAGCGTTTTTCCGGTTGACGCCTGTCTAAGCCGCGAGTAATCAGCCCCCCACGTCAGGCGCGCGCGCCGGGCCAGTGGGCGACAGGCCGCAAGGTGTGGCAGGGGACTGTAACTCCCTCGCGGAGACGCACGCCAGGTTCGATTCCTGGGTCGCCCACAACTTAAAAATCAATTATTTAGCGGAGAGACAACTGCGGCCAGATCGGCTATGTGCATTTGTTTGAAAGCATGTTGTATGCAGATCGTTCTTGGACTCGCCCATCTTATCCGAGAACGTCGTATGATTTGGCCCCGATGCCATTCCTGTAGCGTGTCGAGATGCGGCGGCAGCGCTTCGAGCCTCACTGCCACTTTAAAGTTGTATTCGCCGACGCAGACAAAAAACTGAAAGGCATAGATCAGCCTATCATGTCAATGGAAACGTAGATCGTTGTCGGCCCTCACGAATCTCATTACAATAAAGTCAATCACTTGTGCGATCTCATCTTCTTGTTAAACTTCAATGTCTGAATAGGAGAGTAGCGTTATGATAAGAGTCGTTTTTGGATTGCTGCTCTGTTTGATTGGCGGGATTGCGTCAGCATCGACCATAAGAAACGTTGATTTGAAACTTCGAGTTGATGTTTTTGGTTACAGCGAAGTAAAAATTTTCTCGGGACAGAGTGGCACTCCGGTACTTACCTTCGATTTTCTTGATTCAAGAAATGTCGCCGCAGGTTTTTTTCCTCCAGCTGACTTTATGTTGAATGTTGGCGAAGTCGTTTCATTTTCGGCGAGGCTTGATTCAGACAAATTACAATTCGATGAATGCGGGTTAGCAAGTTCTTCCTGTAAAGGTGGTTTCGGCTTTGTCAGTGACGATAGATTCGGAGTGTTTGATCCTTTTATTGGATATTTTGGTGATGACTCTAGTTTCGAGGGCGGCAGAAAGCCCGGCGACAGCGCATTGCTCAGTGTGTTTACAGGGGCACCGTATTATGCGCGCTTTCAAGACCTTGATTTTTCCTGGAGAGCTTATGTACATCAGTTCACGGTTGTCCCAGTCCCGTTGCCAGCATCGTCACTGCTTTTGATAACTGGCTTGGGACTTATTGGAATGATGCGGCGTAGAGAGCTTTGAACTGGCGTAAACGAGCCAGTAAGTGACTCGTAGAACCTTTAAATAGACGAACTTAAGGAGCTGGCTCGCGGAGACGCACGCCAGGTTCGATTCCTGGGTCGCCCACCATTTTCCTCCAATGACAAATCGTCAGGGCGCGCTGTGGGTTGGAGATTGGTTTCAACGTCTTGTGATCGCGAATCCCGGATATGTCGGTGTGACACCCGTGACAGGCTTGCGCTCCGGCGCTATGCTTGGGCGCGTATGGATCAAGAGCAAGGAATCCCGTGCCATGCTGCTCTCTCTCAAGAGCGCGATCGCGCTGTCGGTCATCCTGTTCACCGCCGCTTGCGTCGATCGGAAATCCTTTGAGACCGAGCCAGTCGTGGTGCAGAGTGCCAGGGGCACGGTGGTCTGCCAGCTCTATACCCGGGAACGGGTGCTGTGGGACCGCGCGATCGAACGGCCTGCCACGATGAACATGAGCGAGGCCGACGATATCTGCCGCGCCGAAGGCCGGCGGCTCAAGGCGGGCGGCTGAACCGCCGACCGGGAAACAGCCCGACCTGCGCCCTTCTGCAATCACCTTCGGGACGCTATAGTGCTCAGAGGCAAGCGAGCAGAACCGGAACGGGACAGGCAGTGACAGCAACCTCCTACAATATCCTCGTGATCGCCCAGGGCGGTCGTCTGCAATACGAGGCGCTCATCTTTGCCGCCGCGCTGCGCGACCAGTCCCCGGCCTTTTCGGGTCGTCTCTTCGTGGCCGAGCCGCAGCCCGGACCGCTCTGGCCGGGTGATCCGCGGATCAGGGGCGAAGAGACCCGCGCCCTGCTCACCGATCTCGGGGCCGAGATCCTGCCCTTCGAGAGCCGTCATTTCGGCCATGCCTACCCCTACGGCAACAAGATCGAGGCGCTTTTCGCGCTGCCCGAGGGCGAGCCCTTCGTGTTCTTCGACACCGACACGCTGATCACCGGCGATCTGGCCACGGTGCCTTTCGATTTCACCCAGCCCAGTGCCTCGCTCCGGCGCGAGGGAACCTGGCCGCAGCCAGAGCTTTATGGCCCCGGCTACACCGCCATCTGGAAATCGCTCTACGACCGCTTCGGGCTGGACTTCGAGACCTCGCTCGACTGCACGCATCCCGATGAATACTGGCAGCGCTATCTCTACTTCAACGCCGGATTCTTCTACTATCGGTGCCCGCATGTCTTTGGCCGACGCTTCCTCGACTACGCGCTGACGATCCGCGATGACGCCCCGCCGGACCTGATCTGTCAGCCGCTCGATCCCTGGCTCGATCAGGTGGCGCTGCCGCTGGTCATCCATGCGCTTGGCGGCGGCCGCGATGCATTGCCGCCCGGATTTCTGGACGGCGCGGTCAGTTGCCATTACCGAACCCTGCCGCTGCTCTATGCGCGCGAGTCCGATCACGTTGTATCGGTGCTGGAACGGGTCACGGCCCCCAACCGGATAAAGAAGCTGCTCAAGGACCATGAGCCCGCCAAGCGGATGATCTATCAGGGCCGCGGCGCCAAGGCGCGCGCCCTCTTTGACCGCAACGCCCTGCCGCGCCGCGAACAGGTGATCCGCAACACGCTCAAGCGCAACGGCTACTGGATGCGCTGAGGGTGAAGCCAGACATAGACATGGGGCAGAGCGCCCGCGGCAGTCGTCCGGGTCTCGCCCCGTTCAGGCGGCAAACACCGATGCCATATCGGCAAAGCCCTTGACCTCGACAGGATTGCCCGAGGGATCACGGAAGAACATCGTCCATTGCTCGCCCGGCTCTCCCTTGAACCGCACCGAGGGCGGGATCACGAACGCCAGATGACAGGGATGCGCCATGATCTGTTTCCTGACGCCCGTTGCAGCGCAGACTTCTATGCCGTATCCCGGTTTGCAAGCATTTCCCAAGGGAGGACCGATGAATGGCCTACGGATTCGACACATTGCAAATTCACGCTGGTGCCCGGCCCGATCCTGCGACCGGGGCCCGCCAGACCCCGATCTACCAGACGACCGCCTATGTGTTCCGCGATGCCGATCACGCTGCGGCGCTCTTCAACCTGCAAGAGGTGGGTTATATCTATTCACGCCTCACCAACCCCACGGTCTCGGTGCTGCAAGAGCGTGTCGCTACCCTTGAGGGCGGCGCCGGCGCAGTCTGCTGCTCGTCGGGCCATGCAGCGCAGATCATGGCGCTCTTTCCGCTGATGTCACCGGGCTGCAATGTGGTGGTCTCGACCCGGCTCTATGGCGGCTCGATCACGCAGTTCAGCCACACCATCAAGCGCTTTGGCTGGTCCGCGAAGTTCGTCGATTTCGACAATCTGGCGGCCATCGAGGCGGCGATTGATCCCGGCACGCGGGCGATCTTCTGTGAAACCATCGCCAATCCGGGCGGCTATATCACCGATCTCGACGCGGTGGCGGCAATCGCGGACAAGGCGGGGCTGCCGCTCATCGTCGACAACACTTCGGCCACGCCCTATCTCTGCCGCCCGATCGAGCATGGCGCGACGCTGGTGGTGCATTCGATGACCAAGTTCCTTACGGGCAACGGCACCGTCACCGGCGGCGTGGTGGTGGATTCGGGTAAATTCGACTGGTCGGCAAGCGGCAAGTTCCCCTCGCTCTCCAACCCTGAACCGGCCTATCACGGGCTGAAGTTCCACGAGACCTTCGGCCCCCTCGCCTTTACCTTTCACGGCATCGCCATCGGCCTGCGCGATCTCGGCATGACGCTCAATCCGCAGGCGGCGCATTACACGCTGATGGGGATCGAGACGCTGAGCCTGCGCATGGCGCGGCATGTCGAGAACGCGGTGCGGGTCGCGACATGGCTCGAATCGCATCCCGCCGTCGCGGCTGTCACCTATGCCGGCCTGCCCTCCTCGCCCTGGCATGACCGCATGGCGCGGATCTGTCCCAAGGGCGCGGGCAGCCTCTTTACCATCACCCTCAAGGGGGGATACGACGCCTGCCTCAGACTGGTCGACAACCTGGAACTGTTCAGCCATGTCGCCAATCTTGGCGATACCCGCTCGCTGGTCATCCATTCGGCCTCGACCACGCATCGGCAACTGACGCCCGAACAGCAGAGCGCGGCCGGGGCGGCCCCCAATGTCGTGCGCTTTTCCATCGGGATCGAGGATGCCGAGGACATCATTGCCGATCTTGAACAGGCACTGGCAAAGATCGGCGGATAAGACGGAGACGAGACCTGAGATGATGGCAAAGTGATTGGAATCGGCGACAAGCTGCGTTAAATCCGGGGCAATGATATCGGGACTCCCGCAGCCGCCGAGCCAATGATACACCATTAGCGATGAAACCGAACTTTGCCCTTTCCCTGTCCTTTGAAGGCATCGGCCTTCTGCACCGTGCCGATGGCGCGGGATGGCATCTGTTGGGCGAGGTCGCCCTTGACAACGCGGATCTGACAGGAGCGCTTGCCGGGTTGCGCGACAAGGCGGTGGCGCTTGATGCTGGGGTTCTGGCGTGCAAGGTCATCATCCCCGACGAGCAGATCAAGTATCTTGATCTCGACGCCGACGATGCACCTGCCGATGATGTGGCGACGCTGGTTGCCAATGCGCTCGACGGGGCCACGCCCTATGCGTTGAACGAACTGGCCTTTGACTGGGTTCAGACGGATACGCGCGTTCAAGTCGCCGCCGTTGCCCGCGAGACGCTTCGGGAGGCCGAGAGCTTTGCGCGCGAACATCGGTTCAATCCCGTGAGCTTTGTCGCGCGCCCCGATCCCGACGGCTTTGCTGGCGAGCCGTTCTTTGGTCCTGTCGGCAATAGCCCGGAGATCGAACGTGACGATGCTCCGGTCACGATCCTGCCGGAGACGAACATCCCGAGCACGCCCCGGCCGGGGGTCATCCCGGCCCCGCCCGCGGCCGTCGTGATGCCGCACGACATCGTCGTCCCTCTCGCTGCGGCCGCGCCTGACAAGACGGAAACCACCCCTCTTCCGGCCTTTTCCAGCATCCGCGCAGAGCGCGCCGCCTCGCTGACTGACGCGGCGCCCCGGCTTGCGGGGGCCGCACGATTTACCGCCACAGCAGACACCGCCACCGTTCTGGACGTGCCGCGCGCTGGCAGCGCGCCCTATCTCAACGGCGCCAAAGCTTCGGAGATCAACACCGATCTGACGCGTGAAACCAGCGCCCCGACCATCAACAGCGCAGCCCTTCGGCCGACCGGTCTGGCTGCTGCGGTCGCCCTTCAAAGCCCCGCCGACGAGGCCCAGCGCATGACGATATTCGGCGCGCGCGACGCCGTGCGCGGCCGCGGCAAGCCCCGGTTTCTCGGACTGATCCTGACCGCGATCCTGTTGGTGCTCCTGATCGGGGTGGCCGCCTGGGCAACGATATCCTCTGAAACCGGTCTGGTGCGGATCTTCCGCGCGCCCGAGCCGCAGATTGCCATCACACCTGATCTTCCGGAAGTGATCCGCCCCGCCGAACCATTGGCCCCAGAAGCCGCCTCGCCGGAACTCGCGCTGCCCACGCCCAGCGAGACGCCAGAGGCCATGCCCGAGGCCGATCCCCAGATCTCGACAGCGCCCCTTTCGACCCCATCGACCACGCCAGAACCCGGCGGACCGTTGCCCGAGCTGACGCCAGAAGAGGCGCTCGCACGCTACGCGGCCACCGGTATCTGGCAGATCGGACCGGTCCCGCCCGAAGTGCCAGAACTGACCAATCTTGATGATTTGTATCAGACCTCGATTGACGAGGCGGTGCGATTTCAGGACGCGCTCGCCCTGGCCGACCTGTCCCGGATGCGGCGTGACACACCGCCTGCCACGCCGTCAGCGCCGGCGCCAGCCGGAACCGTCTTTGCGCTCGATGCGCGCGGCCTGGTCAAGGCAACGCCGGGGGGGGTGCTGACCCCCGATGGCGTCCGGGTGCAGGCCGGCCCCCCTCCCTTGAGACCGCCGGACATGCCGGTTCGGTCGGTGTTGGCGCCGGACACAGAACAAACGGCCGAAGACCTCGCGGCAGTCCGGCGGATTGGCGCCATCCGACCGCGCACCCGACCGGATGATCTTGTCGAACAGGGTGAACGCGGCGCGCTCTCGGGCCGCACGCGGGTGGAACTGGCAGCGCTGCGGCCGCGCTCCCGTCCAGTCTCGGTGACAGCTGCGGCGCAGCAGGCCACAAGGACCGATCCTGATGCGGTGGCCGCCGCCTTGGCGGAAGCCGTGGCCACACCAGCCCCGGCGGCAACCGCGCAAGCCGTCGCCGCCTCTCTCAAACCCAAGCTTCGGCCCAACAATCAGGAGAGCGCCGCAGCACCCGTTGCCTCGGTCGCGCCAACGGTGCGCACTGCCCCTGCGGATCCGATTGATGACGGCGAGCCTGAACTGGTCGCCGCAATCCGCACCGCGCCCACGATTCCCAGCAGCGCCTCGATCGCGCGCGCCGCCACCGAAAGCAAGGCGATCAAGTTGCGCGACATCAACCTGATCGGCGTCTATGGCTCGCCCGGAAATCGCCGTGCCCTGGTCCGGATGGCAAACGGACGTTATGAAAAGGTCAAGGTTGGCGACCGGATCGATGGCGGCAAGGTGTCGGCCATCAGCGACGGTGAACTGCGTTATATAAAGCGTGGGCGTGATGTGGTGTTGAGCATGCCGAAAGGCTAATCTCTTGCCATGGCTCCGCTTGGGCCATCACTGCACCGGATGACTTGCCCATATGGACGGATTTCTGTTTCAGGCGTCGATCTACCTCGGGGCGACCGTGATCGCGGTGCCGATCGCGGCGCGGCTTGGGTTCGGCTCGGTGCTGGGCTATCTCGCGGCCGGTATTCTGATCGGACCCGTTCTGGGTCTGGTGGGCGGGCATGAAACCGCGGAATTGCAGCATGTGGCGGAATTCGGCGTCGTGATGATGCTGTTTCTCATCGGATTGGAACTGGAGCCGCGCGCGCTCTGGGACATGCGCCAGCGGCTTCTGGGTCTGGGCGGCCTGCAAATCGGGGGGACCGCTCTGGCCGCCATGTGCATCGCAATCTACGCCCTCGGCGCGATGGTGAGCGTGGCGCTTGCCATCGGGCTGATCCTCGCCCTGTCCTCGACAGCTATCGTGCTGCAAACGCTGTCGGGAAAGGGACTGATGCGGACGGGCGGCGGACGCGCGGCGTTTTCTGTGCTGCTCGCGCAGGATATCGCCGTCATTCCGATGCTGGCTTTCCTGCCGCTGCTGGCGCTGCCCAAGACCGCCGATATGGTGCTAAGCGATGTATTGGCGCGCGACGGCACGGGCGCGGGCGCAGCGGATGCAACGGCCCCGCACGAGGCCGCGCAGAATTTCATCGCCGGGCTGCCCGGCTGGGGGGCGACTCTGGTGACCATCGCTGCGGTCGCCGCCATCGTCTTCGCCGGGGTCTATCTTACCCGGCCGGTCTTCCGGTTCATCAACGCCACCCATCTGCGCGAGATGTACACAGCACTTGTGCTGCTGATCGTGGTGGGGATTTCCTTTCTGATGACGCTGGTCGGCCTGTCGCCCGCGCTCGGCGCATTCCTGGCGGGCGTCGTGCTGGCCAACAGCGAATTCCGGCACGAGATGGAAAGCGATCTCGCGCCCTTCAAGGGTCTGCTGCTGGGGCTGTTCTTCATCACCGTGGGGGCGGGCATCGACTTTGCCGAACTCTTCGGCGCCCCGTTCCTGATTGTCGGGCTGGCGATGATGGTGATCCTGACCAAGGGCACGATCCTTTATGTGCTGGGGCGCGCCTTTGCCCTGCGCGGGCGCGACCTGTGGCTGTTCACCCTGTCGCTCGCGCAGGCGGGGGAATTCGGCTTCGTCCTCATCGCCTTTTCTGATCAGCAGAACGTCCTGCCGCACGGGCTGAGCGAACGGTTGCTTCTGGTGATCGCACTGACCATGCTGATCACCCCGCTTCTGTTTCTGCTCTTTGAGTGGATTTCGAAACGGATGCGGGACACGGCCGACAGTCCGGATCCCGACAGGATCGACAGCACCGGCCCGGTGATCATCGCGGGGATCGGACGCTTTGGACAGGTGGTCAACCGGCTGGTGCGCTCAAGCGGCTTCGAGACGGTCGTCCTCGACCATGATCTTGGCGCCGTCCAGCGGATGCGCGACTTCGGGATCAAGGGGTTCTTTGGTGATCCCACGCGGCCTGACCTTCTCCATGCGGCTGGTCTCGGTCAGGCGCGGGTTCTGGTGGCGGCGCTCGACAACCCCGATGCGGCGGTGCGTCTGGTCAGCTTTGCCCGCCGCGAACGTCCCGATCTGCACATCATCGCCCGCGCCCGCGACCGCACCGAGGTCTTTCGCCTCTATCAGGCAGGCGCCAATCAGATCGTGCGCGAAATGTTCGACAGCTCCCTGCGCGCCGGGCGCTATGTGCTGGAAACCATGGGCCTGACCGAATTCGAGGCGGCAGAGCTGGAACGGACCTTCTACCAGCATGACCGCAGATCGGTGCGCGAACTGGCCGAGTTGTGGGATCCGGGTATCCCGATCACCGACAACGCGGCCTATATTGCCCGCGCCCGCGAACTGGAAGCGGAGTTGCAAACCATGCTCTTGTTGCAGCTTGAAGAGGCTGCGCACTCCGGTCAGACCAACAAAGACGTTCTCTGAGACGTTTCATCCGGCCCTGTTTCGAGCGAAAAACCTTGCATCTTTCCGTTGAAGGGCCACGGTTGGCCCCTTGGCCTGACAGGGACTTCACCCTTGGCTGTCGCAGTCGCGGGACTGGCGTAGCTTAACCTTGCGTCAAGGGCGTTTCTTGATGCAGAGCCAAGAGGATGTCCTTGATCTTTCCGGGATGGATCGTAACTGTGATGATGAACGCAACCGGATAACTTGATGATCAAATTCACCCTCAGATGCGCCGAGGACCACCGCTTCGACAGTTGGTTTCAGTCGGCAGCAACATTTGACAAGCTGTATGCCGCTGGCATGGTGGCCTGCGGCGTCTGTGGGTCGCACGAGGTGGAAAAGGCCCTGATGGCGCCGAATCTGCAATCCGCTCACGACACCGACCGATCGCCGCTGACGACGGCGCATCATCCTGCCGAACAGGCGCTTGCCGAATTGCGCCGCCGGATCGAGGCACAATCCGATTATGTCGGCCTGAATTTTGTCAGCGAGGCGCGCGACATGCATGACGGCCTGATTCCCGAGCGCAGCATCTACGGGGAGGCCAGGCTCGAGGATGCGCGCAAACTGATCGAGGATGGCGTGCCGGTGGCCCCGTTGCCTTTCACGCCGCGCCGCAACTCGAACTGAACCACGCCGGATAACGTCATGCACATCGTCATCACCGGGGCAAATCGCGGCATCGGCAAGGCGCTGGCCGATCATTATCGAGCGACGGGCGCCCATGTCACCGGCACCGCGCGGCAGCCCTCGGGCGATCTCCTGCCGCTCGATGTCGCCGATCCCCTCTCCTGCGCGGCACTGGCGGACACGCTGACGGGTCAGGCGGTCGATCTTATGATCTGCAACGCGGGCATTTATCACGACAAGGGGCAACTGCTCGACACCGGATATCCCGCCGCAATGTGGGCCGAAACCTTTGCCACCAATGTCACTGGCGTGTTTCTGAGCATCCAGGCGCTGCTGCCGCATCTGCGGGCCGCGCCCGCAGGCAAGATCGCGATACTCTCCAGCCAGATGGCCAGCCACAGCCGCGCGCCGGGCGGCAGCTATATCTACCGCGCCTCCAAGGCTGCCGCGCTCAATCTCGGGCGCAATCTGGCCACCGACCTGCGCGGCGATGGCATCGCCGTCGGAATCTATCATCCGGGCTGGGTGCGCACCGACATGGGCGGCCCGGAGGCGGATATATCCTTGGACGAGGCGATCGACGGACTTGCGCAACGCTTCGCGACCCTCTCTCTCGAGACGACCGGCTGTTTTCTGGCCTGGGACGGACGTGAGCACCCCTACTGAGATCGGCCAGAGCTCTCCGTCCTGCTGCGCTGGCATCACCTGCCCTCTTGCGCAGGGCACAACCCGCGCGTAAACCGCGCGCGGTAAGCCGTCCCAGGACATGACTCATGCCCATTCTCGTGATGAAATTCGGCGGCACCTCCGTCGCCACGCTCGACCGCATCCGCCGCGCCGCCAAGCGCGTGGGGCTGGAGGTGGCAAAGGGCTATGATGTGATCGTCATCGTCTCGGCGATGTCCGGCAAGACCAACGAACTGGTTGGCTGGGTGAATGACATCTCGCCCTTTCACGACGCCCGCGAATATGATGCCGTGGTCAGCTCCGGCGAGAACGTGACCGCGGGCCTGATGGCGCTGACGCTTCAGGACATGGATGTGCCCGCCCGCAGCTGGCAGGGCTGGCAAGTGCCGCTTCGGACGAATTCCGCGCATTCCGCCGCACGGATCGAGGAGATCCCGACCGACAACCTGAACGGTCGCTTTGCCCAGGGTATGCGCGTGGCGGTGATCGCAGGCTTTCAGGGGATCAGCCCAGAGGGGCGCATCACCACGCTGGGGCGGGGCGGATCGGATACCTCTGCCGTGGCCTTTGCCGCAGCCTTTGGCGCGGAACGCTGTGATATCTACACCGATGTCGATGGCGTCTATACCACAGATCCGCGGATCAGCCCCAAGGCGCGCAAGCTCGACCGGATCGCGTTCGAGGAAATGCTGGAACTGGCCTCGCTCGGGGCCAAGGTGCTGCAAACCCGTTCCGTTGAACTGGCGATGCGCTATAATGTGAAACTGCGGGTGCTCTCGAGCTTTGAGGAGCCGTCAGATACGGCCGGGACGCTGGTCTGCGCCGAGGAGGAAATCATGGAATCAAAAGTCGTCAGCGGCATTGCCTTTTCTCGGGGCGAAGCAAAGATGACGCTGATCTCGGTCGCCGATCGGCCGGGCATCGCCGCCGCCATCTTTGGCCCGCTGTCCGAGGCGGGGGTGAATGTGGACATGATCATCCAGAACATCGCCGAAGAGGGCCGCACCGACATGACCTTTTCCTGCCCCACGGATCAGGTCAAACGCGCCGAAAAGGCGCTTCGGGAGGCCAAGGAGGCCGGCCATATCAACTATCATGAACTCGTCGCCGATACCGACGTGGCCAAGGTCTCGGCGGTCGGCATCGGGATGCGTTCGCAATCCGGGGTGGCCGCCAAAATGTTCAAGACGCTGTCTGATGAAGGAATCAACATCAAGGTCATTGCAACCTCCGAGATCAAGATTTCCGTTCTGATCGACCGGAAATACATGGAACTCGCGGTTCAGGCGCTGCATGATGCGTTCGAGTTGGACAAAGTGGCCTGACCCCGCGCGGACATTTCAGGCAAGGGGAAACGGCCAGCCCTGAAACCACGACGGGGGCCACCCGCGATGACCGAGACGTTCAAGACTGACAGCCGCAAGATGCTGGGCCGCCTGCGCGCCGTGATGGCCGAGGATGCCGCAGGTCAGACGCGGCTCGACCAGATCACCCGGCTCATCGCCGAGGAGATGCAGATCGAGGTCTGTTCGATCTACCTGTTCCGTGACGAGGATACGCTGGAACTCTGCGCCACTGAAGGCCTCAAACCAGAGGCCGTGCACAAGACCCGGATGCGTCTTGGCGAAGGGCTGGTTGGCCGCGTCGCGCGGTCGGGCGAGGTCTTGAACACCGATAACGCCCCGGCTTTTCCGGGCTTTCGCTACATGCCAGAGACCGGCGAAGATGCCTATTGTTCGTTCATGGGCGTCCCGGTCCAGCGGCTCGGCGAAAAACTGGGCGTGCTCGTTGTCCAGTCAAAGCGCGCCCGCCGGTTTTCCGAGGAAGAGATCTACGCCGTCGAAGTGGTCGCCATGGTGCTGGCCGAAATGGCCGAACTGGGGGCGTTTATCGGCGAGGGTGCGGCAATGTCCGCCCGCCACAGCCAGGCCGTCCTCTTTCGGGGCGCAAGCGCGCAGGAAGGCACGGCGCAGGGGCGCGTCTGGCTGCACGAGCCGCGCGTCGTCGTCACCAATCCGATCGCCGATGATCCGGTCCGCGAACTTGCGCGTCTGCAAGAGGCGGTCGAAACCCTGCGCGTCGGTGTTGACCGGATGCTGTCCAGCGCCGGGGAGGGTGACAAGGAGCAACTCGAGGTGCTCGAGGCCTATCGGATGTTTGCCAATTCCAAAGGCTGGATGCGGCGCATGGAAGGGAACATCAACAGCGGCCTCTCCGCCGAGGCCGCCGTGGAAAAGGAACAGTCCGCCGCCCGCGCCCGGATGACCCAGGTCAATGATGCCTATCTGCGCGAGAGGCTGCACGATCTCGACGACCTCTCCAACCGGCTGTTGCGGATCCTGACCGGTCAGGGCCGCGAGACCGGCGCCGACATGCCGACCGATCCGATCCTGATCGCCCGCAACATCGGCCCGGCCGAACTGCTTGATTACGGCCGCGATCTCAAGGGGATCGTTCTCGAAGAGGGCTCGGTCGGCAGCCACGCCGCAATTGTCGCGCGCGCGCTCGCCATCCCGCTGGTCATTCATGCCGAGCGCATCACCACCGAGGCGCTGAACGGCGATCAGATCCTTGTCGATGGCGATCAGGGCCTGGTGCACCTGCGTCCCGATGAAAGCGTGGTCAGCGCCTTTCGCGACAAGATGGCGATGCAGGCCGAAGCC
>Ga0100391_1000133_pt1 | contig 90479 bp, 84 predicted proteins | sample CryGeymeta201515_FD_81541 | JGI IMG/M metagenome (GOLD analysis project Ga0100391, IMG submission 81541) | Groundwater microbial communities from Crystal Geyser aquifers in Utah, USA - Crystal Geyser metaG 2015-15 | ecosystem: Environmental > Aquatic > Deep subsurface > Groundwater | place: USA...
CTCTTGACCAATTAGTGATTTTAAATTTTGACGGCCTATGTTCATAGGATCTCTTGGGTTTGCAGTGTCATTTTCCATTGTAGATTCAATAATGACACCAAGTATCATGAACACTAAAACAATCACAACAATTGGCAAACACCCAAATTTGAAAATCTTTTTGTTGATTTTTCTTCTTTTCATCATTGCCTCTTCGCTGATGTTTTTACCACCAACCCAGGCTTCTTTAGTTGAATTTTTCATAAGTACTTAATTTTTTATTGTTTACAAAACTATGAAAAAGCCTTGCCTGTTACAAGGCTTTTTTTTAAATAGGCTGCACCCTTAGCGCAGCACCTTCATTTTTGAATCTTTGAATCTTGAATCTTGAATCTTCGAATTGCTACTTGTTTCCTCAGCAGCCTTAAGCAGTGCCAGGTAGGCCTCGTTATTGGTTAGCATGGCGTGCAATAGCAGCTTATGCCCCTCGGCTATCTTTTTCATGGCGGCCAGCTCGGCCTGTTTGCTTTGGTTGCTCATGAACGGCCTCCTTCCTGTAATAGGATAGGTGCACCAAAATCCAATGGAAGCACGGGCTGCATCTCTTTAATTGTTTTGCGGTGGTTATCCAGGCTTTTATACATGGCCATCATATTGGCCATTTCTTCGGTGCAATACCATATTTTATCCATCTTAATAAAATGGTTTGGATAACGATGACGGCGGTAGTATAAACTTCCGCTGGAGCTATAACCAAGTTTTAACGACAGGCGCAAAAAAGGATACAACCTGCGCCCGTTTATCTCGCTACTTTTTACTCCTTTGGGTAATAAACGGCCTGTTTTGTAGGCATCCCGCATTTCGTTCTCTACGGCTATAAAATAACGCCGCACACGGCGGCCTACCTCGTTGCGCTCTATCATGGCCAACTCCTTAGCCATGTCGAGGGTGAGGTGATAGTCGTTTGGCTTTCTACCACCCAAGAAAGAGGTTTTTCCCAAAATTGGGTAAAAGTCTTTCCCTTCCTCAAATCCAAATTCTTCAATCCTTCGGGTTATCCAGGTTGCAAATTTTGATGAAACATGTAACTGTTGATGCAAAAGTCTTGCATCAATTAAAAGGTTGTCGCCGTTACGCGCAATAACCAGTTCATTTAATTTAGTCATTTTGTAGATATTTATGACATGCAGGCTAATAAAAAACGGCAGCCCACTTCCCGTTGTCAAAGTCCTCTACAGGGCTTGAACCGGCCATTATAACCGATTCACGGGGTTAGGCTGCCGTATATCGCAGGGGGCATAAAAAAATGCCCTACAAACGGTGTGCGGGCAGCTTTACTACCCTGTAGAAACTTTGACACCGCAATGATACGAAATAATTAACCATGTTGTCAAGGTTTTTTTTAAAAACCGGCAGGCAGTGTAGTGCTGCCCGTCCGGTTTATCCTACATTTGTGGTGCTAACCTTTAAAAAATGTAAGTAAAATGGAAAAAGAACTTTTTTTGCAGCTGCTTGCACAGCAGATCGTAATTTTAAGACGCCTCGAAAAGCTCGAACACGAAGTACGTGGAGGTATGCGTAGCGCACCAATCCAGTCATACGTTGACGAGCTAAACAAAGAAGCTGCTAAAATCATCCATCAAATCCGGGTTTGATAGTTGTTGTAAACTTTGCACCGCCAATGCTCGGGCAGGTACATCATTTTTTTAAACACCGGCACACCAAAAATCCGGTATAACACCTGTGTGCCTGTTACTTCTCTAACAAATTTTCCATTTTCGGTTCTTTCATCAAAAATGGGAGTGGTTTTTTTTGTGATCATTTTTTTTAAAATTTATTAAGGTTTATATTAAAAAAAAACAGCCTGATAACAGCCGTGTATATGCCACTTGGGGCGGCACATACACGGGCGTTAGGCAACATTAAGCAAATCCCATAAATCAGATGCAGTTTTTAACTCAAAGTCTTTATTATGTATTTTAACACAGCCTTTCGTGTATTTTAAACCAAAATCAAGTTCCCACATATAATATTCAATCCAACTGTGTTTATGATTATCATTCATTGCTAATTGCAATATTTTGACTAATTGATTTTGCAACCAATGATTATCATAATTTGAAACATAGTCGTTAGGTAGAATAACTCTAAAGGCTTCACTACATTTAAAATCGTGCCTATGTTGTTTTTCAATTTCATCAATGGTTTCAATAAATAAATCCTTTGAAAAAATAACGTTGCATAACATTGTATATACGTCAGTTGCGGGTTGGTGCTTATTCGATACTTTTTCCATTCTATTAAGTTTTATTTTAAATTGATACGTCCGTGCTTTTAATCGCAACCGAACGCATATACTTTACCGTTATCAGTCAATTTTCATCTGGTTCGTTTGTAAAACATGATCTGGCATCCTGTGCTTTGTTGCAGCTGTTGCCTGAGGGTTTCGAGCTTGTTTTCATTGATGCGTAGTCTTAGGCGTTTAAATTCACTTTTGTGGCCATTATATTGCCAATAGCCTTTTATTTTAATCATTGATAATAAGGTTCAGTTCCATCAGTTTGTTAAACTCCCTGTCGCGTGCGGCTTTTGTATCAAACTTCCGCAGGGTTTTCCAGTCGGTTTGCCTGGCGTCTTTATACTTTATACGAGGGCTTGGCACGTCTTCTTTACGGATGATCGTAAAGCCCGCACGGCATACTTTAAGTTGGCTTTTTGCGTCCATGGCTAATATGCACTTGAGGTAATTATTGGCCAGTACTCCTCGCCTTCAATGGTAACGGGTTCTGTAGCCAGCAGGCAGGCCACTGAGTTTTTGTCGGGGCCAAATTGATTAACAAACAAACGACCTATATGGGCGTTATTAAATATTGCATTACCGCTTTTGCCACCATCGCGCAGCATAAATCCGCTTAGCTCAGTGGAGTGCATTATAAACCAGTCCTCTGGATTATCCTCATCCTGGGCTATTTCAACATAGTGCCCGTGCGCTAATCCTAAACGCTTAAGTGCGCTGGCAGTAAAGGTGATCATTCCGGCTTTAAAAAACCTGACTGATGCCCTCGTATTGCCTCTGAAACCAGGCAATCGATTTTGTTGATTAAATTTTTTGAGTTTCATGATTGTGATTTTTTTTGTGTGAAAAAAAACAGGCCGGGAGGCTTAGGATTAAAAAAAATGACCAATTTCTCTATTTATCAACGCCCGTCCCGGCCCTGGTTAATTAATTGTAATATTAATATCTGCAGGGGCAGTGCTGCGGCCTCCAAAGTAAGGGAAGCAGCGGAAGCGCGGATACACATGTCTTCCAAACAATGTAGCTCTGTAAAAACCAATCGTTACAGAGTAATTCATTTCGGCCATTACAATTTTGTAAGGCCAATCGTAATTGGTTGAAATTGTGCCCAGCTCAATGATGTGTCTTTTTCCATTTATGTAAGCATAAAAAGCCACACGCACCATTTGATATCCGGCAGGCTGCCACACTATACGCACACTGTTTTTGTGTATGCGTGCTGAGCTTATACCGGTGAGTTTGTTCCATCCTGGCTGGGTTACGTAGGCAGTTCCGCATTCGTGTCCAAATTTAATTTTGCCTCTTATAATGTTAGGCACAAATGGCCACAAGCGGTTCCAGGTGAATTGGGAGAAGTGTTCCCCTTTTTTGATGATGTATTTCATTGATTTTTTTCTTTTGATTTTTGTTTTAGCGATCTCCAAAATGTACGTTCCGAAATAGGATAGATCTTAACCACTACTTTGCGATACACCCACAGCTTGCATCTGTCCTGGCGTCCGGGTTCGTAATGCTCTGCTACAATTTCGCGTATCTTCCTGTTACGGTCGGTTACGTTCTTGTTAATCATTGCTGCTTATTCAAATATTGCATATACTTTAGCTTAAATGCCTTATCAGATTTTGTAAGAGCATCGCTTACACGTGCGGTATCCTTTTTATGCTGCTCGGCTTCCTGAATGCTTCTTTCAGCCGCAACATCACAGCGTTCGTTAAAGTAATCCGTAAACCAACCAATCACCTTAGGCATGTTGATCGTTTCGTACAGCTCACCATAATGGCCTGTTTTGGCACGGCGGAAGATAAGATTAACATCAGCCATGTTGAGGTAACCAAACTGACTAACAATTTCATCAGCAATGGCATCAATCATCTGTTCGCTAAGTGGTCGTTTCAGGTTAAGCAGTGCATTCAGATCGATCAGATACAACTTTATCAATGCCTGAAGCTTGGTTTCTCCTACATCGCGCCTAAGGCCATACAGGCTTATGGCTCCACTGTCGATACAGGCGGCAGGGCTTGTAGCATTTTTAAAAATAACAGCAAGTTTCTTAGGATTGTAAGTCTCTAAGAATTTTGTCCCGGTATTCGTTTGAGACAGTGCCTGCTGGCTTTTTTGTTGTGATTTTGACATAGAGCACATTGAATTGAGAGTTAATAACTGACATCGAAAAGTTCTGTTTGTACCAATCATTATCCAATTTTACGATAGCATTTAACAGGTGTTTAAATGAATCTAACAGCGCATTTTCGTCACTGGGTTTCTGTTGTTCCGAAAGCTTTTTTTTGATCTTGTTGAGCAACTGTTTCAGGGCCACATAATCTTTAGCAACCCAATAGTAAGCTGTTCCAAAATGTTGCAGGTAGAAGTCGCAAAACACTTCACGACCATCTGCAGGGCTGGCATTATTAGTTTTATCGGCCTGCTTCAGCTGTTCCATCAAGGCTTTGCGATCATCAGCCGATAATGCCAGGGCAGCCTTAAATATTTCATTGGTATTCATTTGCATTATGGTTTCAAAAGTTATTGTTTCAGCATCAAAATAGCCGTGTCCGCAATGTGGGCATATTGCCGCCTCACACCTGAGGCAGTATTCATGTCCGCACTGGGCACACTGGCTATAAATGCAATGATTACACATCTTAGAAGCTCATTGAGAGTGGCAGATAAACGTCCTGGCCTTTATCGCCTTTCATCTTCACTTTGATGTATTGCGAAGTTTTGGAAGGCCTGTAAGCCTCACGGATAAGCTCTACAGCTTCGATTAGTTTCTTATCGCCAAATTCTGCTGCTTTTTTGCTTAAATCCAGGATGCGGGAAGCTTTTAGCACACCGTCCTTATTGGGTTTTAGCATGTCGTGGATAAAGGATACCAACTTGCCGCTCTCCTCATCTTTTGCCATACTTTTGAGCCATTCATTCACGCGTGTTATACCAACGTCAACCGTTTCGTCCCAGCGATCAACAGTATTGTTGCCAATAATAATTGATAACTGTCCGTCACTCGAAGTGAAGGTGTGACTTTCCTGGCGTTCCATTTGCTCATCGGTTAAACTAAACACAATTTGCTTTAAGGACAGCACATCATCAAAATTGTTAAACACCTGTTCGCGCACTTCCATTATCATTTTACTCAAATTGTTCAATAATTGGAAGCTTTCGCGAATGGCCATATCCTTCAGTTCCTCATAAGCCTCTCTGTCGCGGCGGCGTTTATCAGCTTCAAGCTGCTGTTTTTCTTTGAGTTTTTTTGTCAGATCCTCTATCTGTTCCGGAGTAAGATTGTTAACGTCTATCATGTCCATAGTTGTAAGTATTAATGGGTTATTTCGATTCTTTTAAGTTTTAAAATTTTGTTGCGGATCTTCTCGCGTTTGGCTACAAGTTTTCGCCTCACACGTGTCGATTTCGATGCGTTAATCATCAAATCAACACTGTCGATTTCCTGCTGAAGCTTTCTTATCTCTGCATAAGGCGTTTCCATGGCATTTAAGGTATTAGTTGAGTAGGCTTTGACGTTCAAGTTCGCGTTCTACAGGATCCTTTTTATGTAGTATAGCCCTCAGGCGTTTTGCGCAGGCATTTAGCTCATCGCTGCTCATTTGGTATATCAGCTTACCGGCAATGCAGGGCTGCATCAGGTAGGCGTTTACGCGCTCCCAATCGCCGTTGTTTTTGTATATCCCAAGCTTTGTAAGCAAGTCCAGGATAATACTCCGCTGCCTGCGCACATGATCAGTTGCAGGGGCTTTGTTAGTGTACTGTTCGATCAGTTCGTTAAGGCTTTCGATGCTCAGATCAGCTGTGCTGCTAACACCGTATTGGCTCAATATGCTATCCCTGTACTGATCTATGCCTTGTTTGATCCAGATGGCACGCAGGCGGCGCACCTTGGCTTTACGGATGTCGTTTGTCATATCAGTTATGTTAATTTCGGCTCCGGACTCGAGCAGGCGAGCAAATTCGCGTTCGGCTGCCTGACCTGTAAATCCGCCGCGTAGCTTGCCATTCTCAAAAATATTGAGACGCAAGGCTCCGGGATCGTAGGTGTAAGTAAAATGTGTTTTTGTTTTCATGGCTACTTTGTGTTTGTTATTAATGATTTATTTAGGGTTTTTCTTTTTTTTACGGGGTTAGGTTGTCCACATACATGGCATTGTAATCCGCTGGGATAATTATAGTATCCTTGTCCATCCTTGATTTCAATTCCGCATACAACACAATGAGCTTTCATACTATTCTGGGGTATTGGTTCCGTGAAAGAGTTGTGCTTTTTTCTCATCAATCATCAGTACTCCTCCAGGAACACGTCCGTTCACATTGCATTGCAAGCCACGAACCTGAAATCGAACTTTTGCCAGCTTGCTTATCAGCCTGGCGGCAGCTGTGTAAGGCTCTCCGCGTTCCTCATGTGCCAGGAATATTATCAGCTTGGTTTTGTGCCTGGCTAAAAAACTGGTGAGTGTTGATTTTTTTACTTCGTCCTGGTAAATCGTTAGGTTATCAATAAAAACCACATCCGGAGATCTGCGCTTGCCTAATCGCTCATCCAGGTCTTCAAAGCTTTCATATTCCAAAAGGTGCAAGTTGTTGTTATCGGTGTTGGCTCCTACACGCTGAAGGGTCTTTTTAAATGCCAACCCAATGCCTTCTTCAGCCGAAATATAAAGTACCTTTTTCATGGTAGATAAGTAAAGAGCCAGTATTAATGCCAGCCATGTCTTGCCGTTCTTATCGCGGCCATAAATCAGCCATGCTCCATTGCTTTCAGGTTCGCCAAGTACATCCAGCCATATGCCATCCAGTGCAAGTGTTTCATGCTCCTTCTGATAGATATTTCTGATTGTTATGGTTCGTTTCATGGCCTGGCCTAACTGTTGAGTATGAGTAAACTTTCGGCACGCCTCAGGCCGCTTATATTGCCGCTGTCGGTTGCCAGGCAACGTTTTACAATACCATTCAAATTAGATGTATCGGTCATATTAGCCTGTAGCACATCGGTTATCAGCTTGCGGTAAAATGCCATGCGTTCGGCATTGCCAGCAGGAACTACCGTGGTGTAGCGTTCGCTGTAGCGGCTGAATAGCTCTTTGAAACCAACTTGTTTGTGTGCAATGCCGCGTTCAATTTTTTGCCGCAGCCCATCAGCTCCCATCATATACCATCCACAAGCTCCTTCAGTGGCATTCCACAGCTCTTTTAAAACCAGAAATGCCTGGTAATCCAAATCGCCAGCTTCATCAATGATAACAATAGGCTGTGGAAGCATACGCAGGTAATACTTAATGTTTGCTTTCACATCGGCCATGCGTCCGGTATGCTCCACACCAACAGTTTTAGCAATAAGCCGGATAAACAGCTGCTTTGTTTTGGCCTGGCTTGCATCTACATAAAAGCAGTTTTTTAAAGTACGGCTCAAATATTTGGCTGAGTAAGTTTTGCCAATTCCGCAATCATCTACACAAATTCGGGCTTTGCTGAATTGTTTACAAAAGGCAATGTCCTCCTCAATTACCGTGAACACATCAGTGCGTGCCATATTCCATTTGCGCTCTGTAAGACTTACCTGTAGCTCGCGCCCAAGGTTTAGCCAGGCACTATCACGAAGCAGGCCTTCGCGTTCGCCGCTTTTGAGCCTTGATAATACAGATGCATTCATGCCCCATTGCCGAGCAAAAGCGGCTTCTGTTCCTCCGTAATTGGCACGTTGTTCAAGCAGTGCCTCAATTACTTTGTCTTTAAATTCGTTAGTGATTTGTAACATTTTGATATTTTTGTGATCGTTATTCAATAATTATGACTCGTGTTCCTTTTAACTCCAGGCTGATAGTGCGTTTTTCTGATACTTGCAGTGATGAATGTGTAGAAAACTTGCACAATCAGTTTACAGAGCTGATCAAAAGCGTGTGTGAATTGGTTGGCGCGAGTATTCACTTCCAGATTTTGCATGGGGAATATCATTACATTGTTGGCCGCAAACTTTTACCTGTAAATGTATATCACATGTCGAAAATTTTTGAAGGATTTGCAGGACTGTTTCAGTCACTTCCTGAAGTTGATCGCTGTGTGTTTCAATCTCAATACTAATTTTCACTTTTTTCATCTTTTTTGTTATTAAAGGTTAGCTAAAACCTGTCGCGCAGGCTTGATTTAAATGATCTTTCAACCGTAATTAAATCCTCTTCCAAATCTGGTTCAGGAAGGATCTCGGGTTCATGTATTAATTCGTTTTGGTGTAGTGCCGGAATTTTAAACTTATTGTTAAGTGTAACAGGGGTGTTATCGATAACCGTAACAGACTGAAGCTCGTTTTTGCGCCTGCGCTGGTAGGCTTCTATCGTAGTTGCATAGCTGCTCATTATCTCACGGGCTTCGTGATCGGCTGCTGTTTGTTCGAGTTTGGCACGATGATAAACCGGCTTGGGTAATGCCTCGCATATGTAGGTGTCGCCAATATAAACCAAGGCTTTTAGTATGGTGCCGTTATTGGCATCGAGCCAATATACATCCACTGTTTGGCCTTCGGTAAGTTTCATCAATTTGATAAGCCTATCTCCGGTGTATATCTTTCCCTGGTCGCCAAGAAGCCATTCCTGCCTTTGCAGGCGAATAATGCCAGCATTGCACGAAGTGGTTGTTTTGTAGCCCAAATGCCGCATAAAAGCCAGATAATTAGTAGGCCTTAAATTGGGATGTTGGTTTTCGCAAAACATCTCCCAGCGTGTTTTATCGGGATATAAGCTGTGTGGGCTGTTATTCCATTGCTCAATGTGTTTTAGGCTTTGCATCGCCAGCCTGTCATATGGTATTCTTTCAACTTTATCGTTGCCTGCCTGGTTGGCTTCTGACAGAGCAAAAGGACGAGCCAACCAGCCTATTTCTTTTTTCTCATACTTATAACGCAATGGATTATAATATGCTTCAATTCGTTTGCCTCTGGCGTTATTAGCTTCTATACGCACATTTTCAAACATATAACCCTCGCGCAGGAAGGTGTGTGCAAACTGGCTGTTGAGCGAACTTTCGCACTCCAGCTCGTGAGGCAATGCAAAGCCCCATTCATCATAGTTGCGCACCATTTGGCGATAAAATTCTAAAATGATGCCTTCTTTGGTTTTACCATACACCCAAGTAGTAAAAGCCTCGGAGCCCAAATCGATACCGTTGTAGAACCACATACGTTGTCCTTTGGCGTATTCAAAAGGCGGCTGGCGGTCATCAATAGAAATGATGCTGCCTGCATAATGTGGATGCAACAAACTGTGGTGTGGTATGGTATCACTGATAAGCTTTTGGCGGTTGCCACTACGCTTAGCCATTGTAGCTATGCGGCTCTCGTAGGTGTTTAGATAGTTCCAGATAGTGCCTGAGCTAAGGCTTGGGTATCCGGCAGGGCTGTAGGGTTCCTTTGTTTTATTGTCGATCACATCCAGGTATCCGCTCAAAAAAGCTTCGTACTGGCGCGATACTTCTGTGAAGGTTGGCTTTTGAGGCTGTGTGCCAAACATATCGGCCAGCAGCTTCATTATCTCCTCCTGGTTGTCGGGTGCAGCATTTTTGTTTTGATGTTTTTTGCTGATCAAGCTGGGATATCCTTCCTCTGCAAAGCGTTTGTAGGTTTGTATCCAGCGGCGTTCGCCCGGAGGCAGGCTGCTTACCATGCCCCATTTGCGCTCCATCACTGGGCCAAAGCTTATGGCATCGCGCCACAGGCTGTTGTAAATGCCCTTGGGTGTGTAGCCCTTGCCAATTATCTCGGCCTCGCGGGCAGGCTTTAGGCGTTGGCAGGCTTTTATCAGGCTGGCATTGGCAATGTATTTGTCCTGGATAGCTTCGTCAATGTGGCTGCCATCGTCAAAGGTGTAGTTGCGGTAAAATTCAACAGCCTGCTGGTCAAGCTTAAAATAATCTTCCAGTATATGCAACCCCTTGCGCGGATCGCCAAGGGCTTCTTTAATAGTATTAGGCAGGCTGTCAAAATCTATGAGCATCTGCCGCCCATTGCCACCCAGCTGCACCCGCCGCATACCATAACCGCGCTTTTCGTGGCGAGTACAAGTAGCACTTAGCGAGTTTTCCGAGCTATAAAACTCAGGCACCAGTTCGTTAAGCGTTACTACGAGTATGTTTTTCCAGGGGTGAGGCATTGTTTGATTTAAAGATTCAAAAATTCAAGATTCAATATTTGGTTCCCGGGGGCTGATTCGATCCAGCCGCTCACGCTCGGCCCCGGGATTTGCTACATTTGCAGTGCTAACCTTTAAAAATGTAGTGTTATGAATGAAGATGTTAAGAACTCAGTTAAAACTATTGTTGAATTGACAAATCTACTTGCCGAAAAACGACATGCCTTTTTACAACACATTCTTCTTGTATCGACAACCCTATTCGGAGTTTTAATTGCCCTGCAACAAAAAAGCTCTGAATGGCTAGCAGCCCGTTTGTGTTTTGCCTTGGCTCTAGTGCTACTTGGATTTGGTATCCTGCTAACGAGTATTGCACTATATGGTCATATAGCGGCTGTAAGTCGTAGTCGCGACTTATATCTTGCACAATCAAAAAACGCACTTCGTGAACCCCGTGCCACATTGCCCGTGAGTACGCCTTCAAAAAAAATATTCGTACGATCCGAAACAACCGCATACGTTTTCTTTTGCTTTTCGTTGATTTTGCTTTCATGCTATGCTGTTATTATCGCTGTTAGCTGATGGCGTTATCCTGTTCATTGGCCAGCTGAGCCAGGCGGCGGTTGAGCTCGGCACGCTCTTCCAATATTTTTACAGCTTCTACTTTTACCGTATCGGGCATTTTGCACCAGCCGCTTAGCATTTCGCGAATGTAACGCTGGCTGTATCCCGTTTTGCGAGCCATACGCAGGCGGTCGGCCTTGGTGATTAAACGTCCTATTTTCTGATTTTCAGGAAATTTCTTGACAAGCTTAGTCATATTTATGTACTTTTACCGTGTTTTAATAGTGCAAATATAGACAATAGTTTATAATTGTCAAGGAAAACATAGACTTTTTTTTATATTTTTTTATGAAGGCCATAGAAAGATTACTGGATTATCTCAATTATAAAGGAATTGCGCCAACGCGGTACGAAAAAGATATTGGTATGTCAAACGGGTATATACGTACTATGGCAAAAAGAAATGCAGACTTAGGAGAGACAATTGTCAATAATATAATAAACAATAGTCCTGATTTAAATCCTCTTTGGCTAATTTTAGGACAGGGATCAATGCTAAAATCAAATAAGGATCCTCATCCAGCTGCAATTTCATCAGCAGATCTGCCGCCCGGGCCATGCCGCGAGTGTGCACTACGCGAAAAACTGATAAACCGCCAGGAGCAAACCATTGAGCTGCTAAGCGACAAAATAAACGAGCTGCAGCAGCAGCTGGCCAATAACGATACCAACCAGGACAACGGCCACGGCTATAAGCAAACCGGATAATAAAATTGTGGGCACATAATGCCCCGCCCCACTACTAATCAATCATTTTTTGTGCAGGAAGCATACGCACACACGCGTTTTTGAAATGGCTGTTTGCTGTGTTTTGCTTATATTGTGCTGTGGTTCATTGTTTTAGATGCTTATTTATATAGTTTCTTAATTGTCGTATAGGGTGCGTTTGGCGTTTTTTTTTACCAAAACCCCCCGTTTTCTGGTCGCTATAGGGTGCGTTTGGCGTTTAAAATAGCCGGGTAGTGTTAATCCAACTGTTAATCCAACTGTTTACCCAACTTTTTTTTTGGGTGTTTTTTTATGAGAGAGCAAGCTTGTTTTATTCATTGTTTTTTTAGGTGTTTTATTGTGTTGTATGGTTTGTTTTTAGGCTATTTTGGCTTATTATGCAGTTATAAACACAAAAGGCGGCACCCCAGCCGCCAAAATCGTTTATTTATCGCTTAAAAACGTTTATTTTGTACGTTTCGTTTTTACTATATATTATGTAAGTATTTGTTAATGTGTGTTTTGCTTTTTTTTGTTTGTACGTTTTGTTTTTTAGGCCTTACGTTCCGTATGACCTTATTGCTCAATTGGTGCAAAAACTCACCGTGGACGACTGGATCGAGGTGTATGAAACTAATTTAAAAAAGTAATATTATGAATGATTATTTAATACAATGGACTGATGAGTTGGCCGTTCTGAAAGGTATAATTCAAAAATCAGGTTTGGAATGTGAGACCAAATGGGGAGCTGAGGTGTTTACTTTTCAAGGAAAGAATGTGATCAGCTATGGTGGTTTTAAGCATTATTTTGCGCTTTGGTTTTATAAAGGTGTTTTTTTGAAAGACGAAAGCAAAAAGTTGATCAATGCACAGAAAGGTAAAACCAAGGCTTTGCGGCAATGGCGGTTTACTGCAGCAAATGAAATTGATGAAAAGCTTATTATGGCTTATATTAGAGAAGCTATTCTAATTGAAAAAGAAGGACTTGCAATTCAAAAGGAAAATTCTTCGCGCATTGCTTTTCCTGAAATATTAACGGAACAATTACAAAATAATGTTGAGCTGTATGCTCCATTTGATGCGTTAGCAGCCTATAAACAAAAGGAATATATCGAATTTATTACTTCGGCCAAACGATCAGAGACACAGCTGAACAGATTGAAAAAAATCATACCGATGATTGAATCTGGAAAAGGATTGAATGATCGTTACAGGTAGTTTTTGTCGAAAGTCTTTCCAAGGATAGAACTTTCAAGTCAAATTATTGTTTCACATTATTAATCCAGCATAAATAAATCCATTGAATTTGATTTACAAAATTCTAACACCTCTTTCGCTGATTTTGATTATTGCGCTGTTTTTTTCGTGCCAGAAAACCAATGAGAAAGAGCTTCCGGGTCATGGTTATATTTACGACCCAATGCCTTTTGACTTGAATATTCCAACAGGATTTCCTGATATGATAATACCCGCTGATAATCAATTGACTGAAGAAGGTATTGCGCTGGGACGCAAATTGTTTCACGATCCCATTCTTTCAGCAGATAATTCGCAATCCTGTGCCAACTGCCATTTGCAGGAGTTTTCTTTTGCTGACCCTAACAAGCTAAGCACTGGAATTGATGGAATTCAGGGAACACGAAATGCAATGGCCTTGGTCAATGTGGGCTGGCTGAGCCATTTTAATTGGGATGGAAGTGCAAAATCACTTGAAGAACAAGCGTTTGAACCTGTTGTTAATCCGGTTGAAATGCACAACAGTTGGCCACAGGTAGTTACAAGCCTTAAAAATGACTCTACTTACAAAAGGATGTTTTACGAGGCTTTTGGCATCCATGAATTTGACTCCACGCACGTGGTAAGAGCCATTGCGCAGTTTGAAAGAACCTTAATCTCATCCAATGCAAAATGGGATCGCTATCTGAGAGGAGAAGTAAGTTTGACACAAGCCGAAAGTCGTGGATTTGAGATTTTTTTTACAGAGAAAGGAGATTGTTTTCACTGTCATTCAACGATTTTATTTACAGATAACGAATTTCATAACAATGGTTTAGATGCTGTTTTTGCTGATCCCGGTCTCTTTAATCTAACCAACGATCTCAATGATTTAGGAAGATTTCGTACGCCAACCTTACGCAATGCCGAATTCACAGCGCCTTATATGCATGATAGCAGGTTTCAAACTTTGGAAGAAGTGATTGATTTTTACAGTAATGGACTGCAATACAGCGCAACCATCGACCCGTTGATGAAGAATGTAGATGAGGGTGGGGTGCAACTTACGGAAGAAGAAAAGTTCTACCTGCTGGCCTTTTTGAAAACTCTTTCTGATACTACTTTTATTCAAGATCCAGCCTATGAACCAGTACCTTAAGCTCAACTTAATTTCGTTTTTACTTTTGATTGCGCCAGTTTTTACTTTAGCACAACTGAAAATCATTGCTGACAATGAAACAGCGGTTTGGCTTAATGGCGAAGAGTTAGCCAATCCATGGGCTGGAGGATTCAATACGCCGCAGTTTTCGGAGATGGATCTCAACAAAGATGGCGTGATGGATTTGGTAGCTTTTGAACGTGGGTTTTATGGATCTGTCAAATGTTTTTTGCATACCGATTCGGGTTGGAAATACGCACCCGAATACCATCATTCGTTTCCTGAGATGCGCAACTGGATGTTGCTCAGGGATTACAACTGCGATGGTTTGATGGATATTTTTACTTCAGTACCTGGTGGAGTTTCAGTTTGGCAGCAACAAATTAAAAACGATGGGAGTTTTCAGTTTGTGAAAAGGGAGAACTTTTTGCAGAGCACTGATGCGGAAGGAGTTGATTCGCCTATATACGTGGCTGTTACCGATATTCCTGCCATTGTTGATCTGGATGACGATGGCGATTTGGATATTTTAAGCTTTAATCTGGTTGGAAGTCGTTTGGAGTTCCATCGTAACCTTTCTCAGGAGTTGGTTGCTGATTGTGGTGAGTTGATTTTTGAAAAAGCAAGCAGCTGTTGGGGCTATTTTTCGGAGGATGGAAACAACAATACCGTGGCACTTTTTGATACATGTGATAACAGCTATATCCGAGAAACTACCGATGGTAAACATGCTGGCTCCACTGTTTTGGCCTTGGATTTGACAGGTAATAATCTGAAAGATTTGCTTTTAGGAGATATTACCTACAACAATTTGGCCAGACTGACCAATGGCGGAAATCTTCAAGAGGCGTCCATGGTTAGTCAACAAACAGACTTTCCTTCCAATTCGCTTCCGGTTGATTTAGCTGTTTTTCCGGCTGCCTATCACCTTGATGCTGATAAAGATGGGATAAAAGATTTATTGATTACGCCCAATAATCCCAATAATTCGGAGAATACTAACCAAATAGAATGGTACAAAAATGTGAGTGCTTCAGCTGTTCCTGAATTTGTTTTTCAGCAAGATAATTATCTGATTGAAAGCATGATAGATTTAGGAGAGCGATCTTATCCAGTTTTTTTTGATGCAGATGCTGATGGGTTGGTGGATATTGTTGCTGGCAGTTTTGGCATTTATCAAAGTACCGGAAACTATATCAGTCAATTGCTTTACCTAAGAAATATTGGTACTTCATCAGAACCTGAATATGATTTGGTTACAGAAGATTATGTCGGGCTTTCAGTGTATGGTTTTGATGGGGTGTATCCTGCTTTTGGCGATTTGGATAGCGATGGAGATGCTGAAATGTTAATTGGTGATGAGTCTGGCCATTTTCATCTTTTTGAAAATAGGGCATCAGCCGGAGCTCCTGCCGAATTTGTGCTGACTCATCCCGATTATTTTCAGATTGATGTTGGACAATCGGCTAAGCCACAATTGATTGACGTTAATAAAGATGGCTTAACAGATATTTTATCTGGCGAAAGAAGCGGTAGTGTTCTGTACTTCAAAAATATGGGTTCGGCTCAGCAAGCGTTGTTTTCGGCGGAGCCAACCAATTCCAATTGGGGAAAGGTGAATGTGCTGCCGCAAGAATTTACTGGTTTCAGCGCACCCTTTTTAACAGTTGACAGTCTGGGCAACAGCTTGTTATATGTGGGATCAGAACAAGGATGGGTTTATGCTTATAATCAGATCGACAATAACCTTAACGGCGAATTTCATCTTCTGGACTCCTTGAATTTTTATGGCATGCATACTGCTCTCAGTGGATATGATTTGACGGAAATGGAAAAAAGCTTTTTTATAAGTGGATCATTTACAGGAGGAATAGGGTTTTATCGTAGTGGATTCCCAACTTTTTATAGTGTGGATGAATTTACCTTTACAACGCTAAAAATCAAGCCAAATCCAGTGAGGGATTTGCTGAGTTTTGACCTTCCCGAAGAGCTCACTAAGCCTTTGCAACTTGCTATTTTTAATGCTTTCGGACAAATTGTTTTGGAAGATAATATCCTGCCAGAACGAAATAAGACAGTAAAATTGAAGAAGTTTAAGTCAGGGCTGTACCTGATTAGCCTAAAGAGCAGTGAGATTAGGACTTCCGGGAAGTTTTTAGTGCAATAAAAGCAAAAAAAACGCAAACTGCTACAGCTTGCGTTCTTTCTGATAGTTTTAGTGTTATTGTTTAATCACCACTTCTTTTGTAACTATTTGTCTTCCGTCATTAATGCTAATAAGATAGCTTCCTGCCGGAAACTTACGATCAAGTGTGATACTATTTGTTCCAGCATTCAAGGTGCTGTTAAAAATAACTTGCCCTATGTTGTTTGTGATATTAATACTAAATTGGTTTTCAATAACCTGAGGTACTTCTATTGTAATCAGATCAGTGAAGGGGTTTGGAAAAACCTGAATTTTTTTCATTTGTTGTTCATTAGCAAGACCTACATAAAAATCATCCAATTCCACATTCAATTCCGTGATTTCACCATTGATCAGTTCTACATTGCGGATGGTATCAGTGCTATAACCACTTGCCGAGACAAGCACATCAAAAGTGCCGCTGAGCAAGGTGCCAAATTCAAATGAACCAGCGAAGTTTGTCTGAGTTTCCAAATCAGTTTCCAAAACTTTAACTTCAGCATTGAAGATCGGACTATTTGTCGAGATATCTTTAACTGAACCAGAAAGATAGGCAGCTCTTTGATAGTCAATTTCCAGCACAAACAGACCTTCTTCAATATCACTTGCCAAAATCAATCCACTAGGCAAAAAGGGATACGCTCCCCAGCTCCCATTAAAACCATTACCGGAAAATGGCGAGGTGTCAAAATTTGCCACTTCATAAAGTCTGTCTGGAAATTTGGCGTCGTGTACGACAATGCCATCCCTGTAGTAGGAAGTGACCAGAAAATCATTGAAAACATGAACGTTATGAGGTATTACATTATTTCCTTTACTTGTTTTGATCCGGTCAACTTCATACATATTCGATGGATCAACTACATTATAAGCCCCGATAAATCCCCCTGTAACTTCATCTGTCGTAAACACATGCGTGCCATCATCCGAAACCCATGCATTATGCGTAAACTGCGAAGGCGTACTTACGGAGCCCATCAGTGTGGGGTTTGCAGGATCTGAAACGTCGATTGGTGTGAGCAAGCCCTGATACAAAGCACTGCCCCAAAGTGTATCGCCGCGTGCCATGCCATCGTGAAAATAATAAGTGTTAAAGCGCCCTAATTCAACCGGATTCATCGGATCTTCGGTAAGATTGCAAATGATAGCTCCTCCACTGCCATTGTCAGAACCAAAAATGTATAGTTTGCCAAATTCGTCAATATACAGATTGTGAATGGTTTGGAAAGGATAAATATCGCCTGTGAAATTTGTTGTCGAAGTTATCGGTCCTTCAGGCAGCGGACTTAGGTCAACGATATAAACACCGCCACCACTTTCGTTGGAAACATAGGCGTAGTCGCCCCAGGTTTTAATATCGCGCCAGATTGAATTTGGCCCAGAACCAAAAAACACTTCTTCAGGATTGGAAGAATCCTCCAAAGATACAACCGACAAACCATTGTACACTCCAACCAGAGCATATTCAATACCGGTTTCATCTACATATCCCCATATATCGCTAAGATCTTGATTATAAGATTTTTGACCTACTAATGACATGTTCAACTGACCAAAAGTAGTTATGGACAGGAGCAAAATGGGCAGGAAAAGTATGGATTTTTTCATTATAATATTAGTGTTTTATGATAGGTATAATAAACAGGATCTAAAAGCTTAATGATCGGCGTAGTGCTAAAATTCTATGGCATAATGTCTTTTTTGTTTTATCAATTGATTTAAAATTTTTGATTTTACAAAAAAACCTGCATCATTGTTTTTTTATGCAGGTTTTATTTATCTTAAAGTGTTGTTATTCAGACCAATCTGCAATAAAAATATTGGTATCTTTTGTTCCTTTGTTATTTCGGTTGCTCGAGAAAATCAGTTTTTTACCATCGAACGAAAACATCGGGAAAGCGTCAAAAGTCTTATCATGAGTGATTTGTGTCAGACCACTTCCATCCAGGTTGATCATAAAAATATTGAACTGATAACCTATGTTGGAATGGTGATTGGAGCTGAAAACAATTTTATCGCCTGACGGATGAAAGTATGGTGCCCAGTTGGCTTTTCCAAGATCAGTAACCTGAGTAAGATTTGAACCATCAACGTTACACACATAAATTTCCATATTGGTCGGCATCACAAGGCCTTCGGCCAAGAGGCTGCGGTATTCTTCTATTTCTTCAGTTGTCTTTGGACGTGATGATCTGAAAACCAGTTTACTGCCGTCAGGTGAAAAGAAAGCACCACCATCATAACCCAAACCAAAAGTGACTTGTTTTACGTTACTGCCATCGATGTCCATGGTATAAAGCTCCAAATCACCGCTGCGGTCAGAAGTGAACACAATTTTATCACCATTGGGCGAAACAGTAGCTTCAGCATCATAACCCGCACGATTTGTGAGTGTGTCAATGATATTGCCTTTTAGATCTGAAACAAAAATATTGTAATCCTCATAGATTGGCCACACATATTTACCATCGGCGCGTGGTGCGGGAACATGCGGACAGCTTCCATCGCTCATGTGGGTGGAGGCAAAAAGAATGGTTGAGTCGCCCGGCATAAAATAGCTACAGGTTGTTCTTCCGAGACCTGTGCTGATCATTGGCGGGATTTCTTCGCCCATATTAGCTTCATCCAGACGGGTGTAAAAAATCTGATCGCATTCCAATGACCAGGCAGGATTATTAGTTTGAAAAACAATCATTTCGTCGTCAAAACTGAAATAAGCTTCAGCATTATCGCCTCCAAAAGTGAGCTGTTTTATGTTTGTAAGATTTTTTTCTTCGGGGTAGTGCGTGATATTACTAACCTCTGCTGCAACAGTGCCATGGCCACTTTCATGATCATGGTTGTGATCGTGACCTTCATGATTATTGTCAGAAGGCGAATTGCATGCACTCAATAAAAAGATCAGGTAAACAGGTATCAGAAATTTTTTCATGTTATTTAGAATGATTTTAATTTGAGGCAAAAATACAAGATAAATCAAGATGTTCAGCTTGATTATTTCCTAAAAAAACATTAAAAACAACTTACAACTTAGATTGAATCGCGTGAGCTGTATGTGTATTATTTTGTCTGGCCAGTGTTTCAGGTGTTCCTTCAAAAATAAGATGTCCTCCATCGATACCTCCTTCAGGGCCTAATTCGATAAGCCAGTCGGCTGATTTGATGATATCGGGATGATGTTCGATGACCAAAACACTGTGGCCGTTTTCGATCAATGCATGAAAAGCAATCAGCAATTTATTGATATCATGAAAGTGAAGGCCTGTCGTAGGTTCGTCAAAAATGAAAAGCGTGGGTTGATCAGTTGCCCCTTTCGATAGAAAAAATGCCAGTTTGATACGTTGGGCCTCGCCACCGCTAAGTGTGCTGGATGATTGACCCAATTTCAAATAACCCAATCCAACTTCCTGCAATGGTTTAAGTTTGTTTACAATTTTATTGCATTGTGCTTTAGCTTTTGTTTCCTGACTAAAAAACTCAATGGATTCATTAACAGTCATGTCCAGTACATCTGCAATATTTTTTCCGGCGAAGCGAATATCCAGTACTTCTTCCTTGAATCGTTTTCCTCCGCATGATTCACAAACCAGATAAACATCGGCCATAAACTGCATTTCCACTTTTACAGTGCCTTCGCCCTCGCATTGGTCGCATCGTCCGCCAGGAACATTAAAGCTGAAAAATCCGGGTTTATAAAATCGTGCTTTTGCCAGTTTCTGATCAGCAAAAAGTTGCCTGATATCGTCAAAAGCTTTGATATAAGTTGCAGGATTAGAGCGCGAAGATCGTCCGATCGGATTTTGATCCACCATTTCGATGCTGCCAATTTCATTTAGATCGCCCGCTATTGTGCCAAAACTTCCAGTTTTTTCTGCATATCCTCCCAGGTGTTTGCTTAAGGCCGGATACAAAATATTCCTTACCAAAGACGATTTACCGGAGCCACTTACACCAGAAACTACTGTAAGCACATTGAGTGGAAATTTCACATCAATTTGCTTCAGATTGTGTTGCGAAGCCCCTTTAATCTCAATATAATCGTGCCAGTTTCTTCGCCGCGAAGGAACCGGAATTTTCAAGATGCCGGCAAGGTATTTTCCGGTGAGGCTGTTAGGCTTCTTAAGGATTTGTTCGCTATCTCCCTGAAAAATCAATTCACCGCCAAGTCTGCCTGCTTCCGGTCCGATATCAATAATCTGATCGGCTGCCTGCATAATGTCTTCGTCATGTTCTACAACGATTACGGTATTACCAATATCGCGCAGCTTTTTCAGTACTTTGATAAGCCTGGCTGTGTCGCGGCTGTGTAAGCCAATACTGGGTTCGTCGAGTATATAAGTGGAACCTACCAAACTGCTTCCAAGAGATGTTGCCAAATTGATACGTTGCGATTCTCCTCCCGAAAGGCTATTGGATAAACGGTTGAGCGTGAGATAGCTTAGCCCGACATCAAGCAAAAATTGAATACGGCTGGTAATTTCGCTCAACAAACGTTTAGCGATTTGACGATCAGTTTCATCCAATTCAATTTCCAGGAAAAATTTGTAAAGCTGATCCAAGGGCACCAACACTAATTCGGAGATGCTTTTTCCGGCAACTTTCACGTAAGAAGCGTCTTTTCGGAGTCTTGTTCCCTGACATTCAGGACAAATTGTTTTTCCGCGATAGCGCGAAAGCATCACGCGGTATTGAATCTTATAGGTTTGTTCTTCCAATTCCTGAAAGAAATCATTTAGTCCCTGAAAGTACTCATTACCCGTCCAAAGTAATTGTTTTTGTTCAGCTGATAAAGCGTAAAAAGGTTTGTGAACCGGAAATTCGAATTTGGGAGCTGTGCGGATAAGCTGATCTTTCCATTTGCCCATTTTTTCGCCTTTCCAACAGGCAATTGCACCTTCGTAAACAGAAAGTCCTTTGTTAGGAATCACCAGATCTTCATCAATCCCGATGATACTTCCAAATCCCTCGCAACGTTTGCAGGCGCCATAAGGGTTATTATAGGTAAACATATTCACGCTGGGTTCTTCAAACTGAATACCGTCAGCTGCAAAGCTGGAAGAAAAAAGCTCACGACCTTGATTTTCAGGCGTTTTGTAATCAATCAAACATTGATCTTTACCTTCGTAAAAAGCTGTTTGTACCGAGTCGGCAATGCGGGCAGACAAATCGGAATCATCTTGATTTATAACAAGCCTGTCAATAACAATAAAAACTTCTTCCGATTTTCGAACAACTTTTGCATCAATGGCTTCTTCGATCCGTTTCACCTCGCCACCGATCATACAACGACTGAAACCTTGTTGCATCAAAATCCCTAATTGTTGCGCTATTGTTCGTTTTGGTGGTAAAACAAGCGGTGCCAGGATAAGTGCCTGACTTTCGTTTGGTAATGAAAGCATAAAACTAACCACATTTGAAACCCGATGTCGTTTTACCAGTTTACCAGAAAGCGGTGAATAGGTTTTACCAATGCGGGCAAATAAAAGCTTCAGGTATTCATAAATTTCCGTTGTTGTACCAACCGTCGAACGCGGGTTTCGGCTGTTTACTTTTTGTTCGATGGCAATGGCTGGGGATATACCATTAATATAGTCCACATCAGGTTTGTTCATACGGCCCAAAAACTGGCGAGCATATGAACTCAGGCTTTCCACATAACGACGCTGTCCTTCAGCATACAAGGTATCAAAGGCCAGTGATGACTTGCCCGAACCTGAAACACCTGTGATTACAATAAGTTTGTTTTTGGGAATGTGCAGGCTGATATTTTTGAGGTTATTAACTCTTGCACCTTGAATATGAATACTTTGCTGTTGTGTTAGCGTATTTGTCATGCTGTGGAAAAAATTTTTGCGAAATTACCAATTATTTACAGATAAGTTTTAATACCATTGTTGCGCTAATTTAAAGATGAACACATTTATGGGTAAAAATTTTGGGATATTTTTAAAAAAAAGTGGTAACAACTTGCATTTTTTAAATCTATCCGTATATTTGCGCTAACAAATAAGGCCGTTGGCTGTTCTAAACGAGTAAACAAATAAACCTTAGGAGGATCAATATAGCGATAACTTTTACCCTTTAAACTTATAACTGCAAATAAGGGAGGCTTTATGAATGCAATAGAATGCACTGATAAAGAGCTGGTTGAAAGTTATCGTAAAGGTAATCATGCTAGCTTTGAATTATTGATCAATCGTCATCAAACACGTATTTTTTCCTACATCATGATGCTTGTAAAGGACAGGCAACTCGCTGATGATATTTTTCAGGACACTTTTATTAAGATAATCCGCACCATAAAAAACGAAACCTACAAAGAAGAAGGTAAGTTTATTCAATGGGCCATGCGGATCGCTCACAACCTGATTATCGATCATTTCCGCAAATCCAAGAGGATTCCTTACACAGATGTGCAAAATGATAATTATGATTTCATGGAAAATATTGGCTTAGCTGACCCGTCTGTTGAGCAACAGATGATCACCGACCAGATTCATGAAGACCTGCGCCAGCTGATCACATTTTTGCCGGATGAGCAGCGTGAGGTATTATACCTGCGCTTGTATGCCGAAATGAGTTTCAAGGATATTGCAGAACTTACTAATGTTAGTATTAATACGGCTTTGGGAAGGATGCGCTATGCTCTGATCAATATGCGCAAGATGATCACCGAAAAGAATATGATTCTGACACAATAAAATTTTCTTAGCCGAAATAATAAATTGTCAAGTAGTTGCGTTTAAAGTGCAGTAATAAAAACCAATTACTGCCTATGAACAAAAATTCTACTCCAAACACATGTTTCAATCCCTTAAATTGCCAGGAAGAAAGTCTGGAGGAACACCTCATAAAAATTCTGAGAGATGCCTCAGCTAACAGACCTTCTGCAAATAAAGTGCGGTTTTTAGTAGCTTATGCAGCTGCATTTAATTGTTATAAAAGCCGTATGGCAGGTGATTTGGAACTGATGATGAACTAATTATTTTTCATTTTTTTGTTTTGTCTTTGCCACATTTTCGTGGCAAAGGCTAATTGATTTTGGTTTTTACGAAAACCTTATCTTTGTCAAAAAACAAAATCCACTTGACTAAGAAAGAAAAATATACTGCACTGATTGCTCATTTTGAGGAATTTATGCCTATAGCAGAAACGGAGTTACACTTTGGATCACCTTATGAGCTTTTAGTGGCTGTTATTTTATCAGCTCAATGTACTGATAAAAGAGTTAATTTAATAACCCCGGGTTTTTTTGAAACTTTTCCTGATACGGAAGCTTTGGCTGTTGCATCACAAGAGGCAGTCTTCGAAAAAATTAAATCCTGTTCTTATCCCAATAACAAAGCAAAAAATTTGATTGGGATGGCAAAAGCCTTATTGAGTAGTTTTGAAGGGATAGTGCCTGATAGCGTTGAAGAACTGCAAAAACTTCCTGGTGTGGGTCGTAAAACAGCAAACGTGATTGCATCTGTGGTTTACAACAAGCCGGCTATGGCCGTTGATACGCATGTTTTCAGGGTTTCGGAGCGCATTGGGCTTACTACCCGCGCCAAAAATCCGTTGGATTCCGAAAGACAGTTAGTTAAATATTTACCAGAGGCAATAATCCCGAAAGCACATCACTGGCTTATTTTGCATGGCAGGTATGTTTGCAAGGCACGGAAACCTGATTGTGAAAATTGCGGTATTACGCATTTATGTAATTATTTTAAGAAGCAATATAAACCAAAACTTCCAACAAAATCCTAACAAAAATTGTTGTTTAGCTCGTGAGTTAAAACTAAATTTGTAAACCTTAAAAATAATAGATATGCTGCAAAAAGGCGATAAAGCACCTGCATTTAGCGGAACAGATCAAAACGGAAATAGTGTAACACTTGATGGTTTTAAAGGAAAAAAAGTAATTCTTTATTTTTACCCTAAAGATAGCACTCCGGGCTGCACCAAAGAAGCCTGTAATTTACGTGATAATTATCAGGATTTGATTGACAAAGGATTTACGGTCGTTGGGGTAAGTCCGGATAATGAAAAATCACACCAAAATTTTGCTGACAAGTTTGACTTGCCTTTTCCATTGCTTCCCGATCCGGAGCTCGAAATCATCAAAGCTTACGGGGCATGGGGCGAAAAAAATATGTATGGGAAAAAATATGAAGGACTCTTGCGCACTACTTTTATTATCAATGAGGAAGGTGAAATTGATGAAGTAATCAAAAAGGTAAAAACAGACGATCATACCAACCAGATTTATAAATTGTATAACTAATAACTTAAAATAATGACATCAGAAAAAGCCAAAGAAAACGCTGACAAAGTCAGGCTGGAAAAACTCAAGGCATTGGAAGCCACACTGGGTAATATCGAGAAAAATTTTGGTAAGGGCAGTATCATGAAACTGGGCGATAATGCCATCGAAAGTATCGAAAGCATCTCTACGGGATCTATTGCCTTAGATGCAGCGCTTGGAATTGGTGGTTTGCCCAAGGGCAGGGTAGTTGAAATATACGGACCTGAGAGTTCCGGGAAAACAACACTCGCTTTGCATGCCATTGCCGAAGCACAAAAAGCTGGAGGTATTGCTGCTTTTATTGATGCAGAGCATGCATTTGACAGATTTTATGCCAAAAAGCTGGGTGTTGACATTCAAAACCTGTTGATTTCGCAACCTGATCATGGTGAGCAAGCACTTGAAATTGCTGAGAATCTTATCCGTTCAGGTGCTATTGATGTCATTGTAATTGATTCTGTTGCAGCACTTACGCCTAAAAGCGAGATAGAAGGAGAGATGGGTGATAGTAAAATGGGCTTGCAGGCTCGTTTGATGTCGCAGGCTTTGCGTAAACTAACAGCTTCAATCAGCAGAACAGGTGCTATCTGTATTTTCATTAACCAGCTTAGGGATAAGATCGGTGTGATGTTTGGCAACCCTGAAACAACAACAGGCGGTAATGCACTCAAATTTTACAGCTCGGTGCGACTTGATATCCGAAAGATCAGCCAGATAAAAGATGGCGAAAATGCAACCGGAAACCGCGTACGTGTTAAAGTAGTAAAAAATAAAGTGGCGCCTCCTTTCCGCAAGGCAGAATTTGATATTGTGTTTGGTGTCGGAATTTCACGTGTGGGCGAAATTATTGACCTTGGTGTTGATAATGGAATCATCAAAAAGAGCGGCTCCTGGTTTAGTTATGGAGAAACACGACTTGGGCAGGGACGTGATGCCGTGAAAACGCTTATTGATGAAAATCCGGAATTGGCTGCCGAACTTGAAGGTAAAATCAGGTTAGCACTTAGCAAAGTTGCTGAGTAATCTTTTTTGACTAAAGTTTAATCTTTTAATCTCCAGGCTTTAATCACTAAAGCCTGGATTAAATATATTGTTATGCTATATCGCTCCCTGGCTATGTTAGTAATTGCAGGTTTTATATTGGTATCATGCCAAAATAATTCTAAACAATCTGATAAACAGTCAACAGAACAATCTGGGACAAGCCAACAATTAACGGATCCTCTTGCTGGTTTAAATCAAAGCATTGCTGCCGATAGTACTAATGCGAACTTGTATGTGGAACGAGCCCAACTTTATATGCAGCAAGATCGAATTGATAGGGCTTTAAGGGATATTAACCAGGCTTTAAGCTTTGATAATCAGCTTCTGGAAGCATATTTAACGCTTGCGGAGATTTATTATGGCATGGGACAGGCCGAGAGCGTAACTAAAACACTTAATAAGGCTGCAGAAATTGCACCTCAAGACCCACGTCCGCAGATCAAACTTGCTGAGTTGCATCTGCTGCAGCGTAAGTTGAATCTAGCGTTGGGCTATACAGACAAAGCTTTGGCAATGGGAGGTCAAAATCCTGAAGCTTATTATGTTAGAGGATTGATCTTTTTAGCCAGAGAAGACACTGTTTCAGCAATGAAAAATTTTATGATTGCTCGTGATCAGGACGAAAATTTCTTCGAGGCGCTTTATCAGATCGGTATGGTTTTTACAGCTCAGCATAACCCACTCGCTGTTGATTTTTTGGAGGATGCGATTCAACGCTTTCCTAATTCGGTAGTTGCGCGTTACCAATTAGCGCTCTATCTGCAAGAGCATGACCTTGTGGAAGAAGCTATTGCGCATTACGATACTTTGCTGATGATGCAACCTGATAATAGTCGCTTTATTTTTAATCTTGGATATGTAAATCTGGTTTACCTACAGGATTATGAGCAGGCCATTTCCTATTTTGATGCTGCTTTATCCATTGATCCGGAATATGTGGATGCTTTATACAATAAGGGGCGAACGCTTGAAGAGATGGAGCAGTATGCAACTGCAAGAGACAGCTACGAAAAGGTACTCGAAAAACAGACTAATTACCCTTTGGCAGTTGAGGGGTTAAACAGGCTTGATCGACGTAAGTAATTATTCCTCAAATTCTTGCCGTAATTCTGTAAGGTCTTCTACCAATTCTTGTGTTGCAATCTTTAGGTCCTCAAATAGCTTATCCAAATCAGAAGCATCTTTTTCGACACCTTTAATTTCCATTGTTCTGGCAAGCTGATGTGGTTTTTCGGCTACAAAATTGGCAATGACTCCCTTAAGGCTATGAGCATCAAACTTTAAAGTGTCAAAATCTTTGGTTTTGATAGCATTCTCTATTCTTTCGATTCTCACGGGATGTTCGTTGATAAAAATATCAATAATTTCTAGTACAATCGGTTTGTCGAAATACTGAAAAGTATCCAGAAATGCTTCTTTGTCGATTACCTTCATAATGCCGGTCTTTAATATCAGATTTACCTTACAAAAGTAGCAGTTTTTTGTTATGCTTTAAAATAGATTTAACGACTGTCAAAAATATTACTTGCTGTTTTTATAACATTTTGGTTATTAAGGTTATGAAAAAAAAGTAATAGATTATAGAATTGAAGTTAGCTTTATGTTTAGAATACTGAAGAGCAAATAATAAGTTCTTGTTTTACAGGTTCTTTAAATGAATTGAGTAAGTCTTTTCTATCAGTCAACTCAATCTGGCCATGGTAATTTAGTTGCGCTGGTCTTACAAGCTATGCGATATTTTGACGATTGAGCTGTAAGTCAATCTGCAAAGATCATTTAAAACCCAAGCAGCAAACCAACTTGATATATAGTAAAAGCTGCAATCCAGGCCAGACTTGTTGTGTAGAATGATGTGAATAAAGGCCATTTCCAGGCACCACTTTCTTTTTTGATAGCAGCAAAAACTGCAACACAAGGAAAGTAGATCAAGACGAAAACAAGGAAAGATATTGCAACTAAAGGTCGCATTACTTTTTGCCCTGCTTTTGAGCCTGAAGTATAAGTGTCTTCCTGCAATTTGCTAATCAGGCTTTCCGTTGGTTCATCATCGGGGCCAGTTTGGTATAAAACCCCCATGGTTGAGATTACAATTTCTTTTGCAGCCATTCCTGCAAGCAGGCTTACACCCATTTTCCAATCGAATCCCAAAGGTTGAATTGTAGGTTCGATGAATTTACCAATACGACCAATTATTGAGTTTTCCTGTTTTTTGCTTTGTTTTTCAAATTCCAGCTGAAGAATTTGCGCGTGTTTTTGCTCTGTTAAAGTATTTCTTAGACTAACATCTTTCTCTTTCAGCTCTTTTAATTGATTGTTGAAATGAGCTTCAACCTGAGTGATTTTTTCTTGATAAGTTCGGTCGATGTCGCGTCCTAAAGGAAGGTATCCAAGTGCCCAAATAATCATAGAAGCAACAAGGATGATCGTTCCCATTTTTTGTATATACTGACGCCCTTTGAACCAGGTTTGTTTGAAAATGGCTTTACCGGTTGGCATACGATAGGGTGGAAGCTCCATCACAAAGGGCATTTCGTTAGCTTGAAACAAAACCCTTTTAAATACCCAGGCGAGTAGCCCCGCAAAAAGGATACCCAACAAATAAATTCCGAACAGCATTGTGCCACGGTAATAATCAAAAAATGCGCTGATAATGAGTATATAAACTGGATAACGGGCGCTGCACGACATAAAAGGAATGATCATCATCGTAACCATTCGGTCGCTTTTGTTCTCGATGGTACGTGTAGCCATTATGGCCGGCACATTACAGCCAAAGCCCATTAATAGCGGGATAAATGATCGGCCATGCAAACCAACCCTATGCATTAACTTATCGACAATAAATGCCACTCTGGCCATATACCCTGTTGTCTCCAGCAGCGAAAGAAAGAAAAATAAGATCAAAATATTAGGTAAGAAAACGATAACGCCTCCCACGCCACCAATAACGCCATCGACCACCAAATCGCGAAAGAAGTTGTCAGGCATTATGCGGTACATTACTTCTCCAAGCCATCCCATTAGTTGTTCGATCCATTGCATAGGGTAGTCGCCCAGAATAAAAGTTGCTTGAAAGATTCCCCACATCACCCCGACAAAAATTGGATAACTGAGGTATTTATTAGTCAAAATACTGTCAATCCGCCTGCTTTTTGTTTTAACAGATTCTTTAGCTGGTTTAAAAGTTTCCTTAAGCGCTCCTTCAATAAAGCCATATTTGGCGTCAGTTATAATTGTTTCGGGTTCATCAGAATATACTGTGGCAATTTTTTCTGTTTCCTTTTCCAGAAAATCACTTATCGAATTGTAGTTTACACAGGATTTGATCCGTGCAAGTTCTTCCTGATCGCCTTCGAGTAATTTGATAGCAAGATAGCGTGGCGAAATAATATTTGTAATATGCTGATTACCATCTACCTTTAGCAAGTCCTGTATTTTACGGATTGCTGCTTCTATTTCTTCACCATAGTTTACATGGATATGGCGAAGGTCGGGATCACGGTCTTCATGAACTTTGATAATACGTTCAAAAAGTTCAGTAATACCTTTGCCTTTTGATGCCACAGTAGGCACAAAAGGAATTCCCAACATTTTGCCAAGATGATCGTAATCGAACTGATCTCCTTTTTCGAGGAACTCATCGTACATATTCAAAGCCATTACTACTTTGATATCCATGTCGATCAACTGGGTAGTAAGGTAAAGGTTGCGTTCCAGGTTGGAAGCATCTACCACATTGAGAACGATATCAGGTAATTCTTCAAAAATATGATTGCGGACATAAAGTTCCTCTGGTGTGTAGCTTGTGATACTGTATGTTCCGGGCAGGTCAACAAGTTTAAAGGTATAATCCTTAAGTTGAAAAATAGCTGATTTTGCATCAATTGTAACACCAGAATAGTTGGCTACCCTTTCTTTGGAATGTGAAGCAAAATTAAAAAGGGTTGTTTTTCCTGAATTAGGGTTACCCACCAAAGCAACCGAAATAGTTTTAGAAGTTTTTAGGGTTCTTAGTTTGAGTGATTGTTCCAGCGCTTGAACACCGTGATAGGCAGAGTGGTTTGCCAATTTCATGGTATCTCCGTTCAATACTTCTATCAGTGCTGCTTCGCTGCGTCTGAGTGAAACTTCATAACCCATGATATTGTATTCAATTGGATCGCGCAGCGGAGCGTTCTTTACGACGATAACGGGTTTGCCCACAACAAAGCCCATTTCGATGATTCTTTTTCGAAAAGCACCTCGACCTTTCACCTTGGTGATGATTCCTTTTTCTCCTTCTTTAAGCTCTGCCAGGGTTTTCATATCAAACTACTTTTGCTAAGAAGCAAAAAACGTGTTTTTTTTAAAGCCAAAACATACCTAATGTTAGGTATTCATTATTCGATAAGGAAGTCGTCTTCCTGATCGGCAGGTTTTTCTTCAGCAACGAGGGCATGAAGGGCAGGAAGCAGATTGGCCAGCCGGTTACCCCAATGTGTTGTATAATTGGCTTTGCATGCTGCGATAGCGTTTTCGCGGGCTGCCAGTTGTGGTTTTTTAAAGAGCATTATAAAGTCTTTCAGATCTTGGTAAACATCGGCCAGGTGTTCTGCAAAACTTCCTTTGAGCGTTTCGGTGATATGCGTGCCACTGTGATCGATGTACCAAAATTCATCCAAATCGCTGGTAAGTTCACGCAGGGCATTAAACAGGCCTTCATATTGTTCTTCAGTTACAAAGCGTTCGTTTGCTTCCGGGAATTCAGGTTCCATAACTGGGAGGAGGGTCCCACGCAGGTAAAGTAATGGAACCAATCCCTGCAATGAGTTGAAAAAAGCCTGCTGCTTAAGGTTTGATGTGTCTTCGATAAAATTACAGAATTCACTGGCTACTGCGGCCATCTCCAGTATGTTACGGGATAAAGTGGGGTCAGATGTGCTCATGTTTTCATTTGGATTATTAACCGGCAAAGCTTAAATTTGCTTATGTGATTGCAAAATTAAACTATCTGATGAAAACACCCGAATTTAAGGCCGAACTAATAGCACATTTGGTTCAGATGCAGGAACAAGCTATTGCGAATGCCCGATTGGCGATGGATGAAGCGCAGGAAGAAGCAAATAATTATGGAACACCCAAAGACCGTTATGATGGTTTCCGGAATCAACAGCTCAGGAGAAAAGATATGTTTGCGAAACAGTTAAATCAGGCTATGTTAAACCTCGAGATGCTTAGTAAACCTGAATTGAAAAAATCACAAAACGAAGCTGGATTTGGTGCTTTGATTCAGACAGATTCTGATTTATTTTTTATTGCAATCGGGATAGGCCTAACGCGTTTTAAAAACGAAGATGTAGTTGTTATCTCGATGTTGGTGCCGATATTTCAGGTTATGAAAGGAAAAAAGCTTGGAGATCACTTCAGTTTTAATAAGCGTAATTTTAAGATTATGGAGCTTATCTAAAAATCAGCTCACCCGGTTGCTGCGGTTCAAAACCAAAAATTTCCCAGCCAATATTATCTGTCAGGTCGAACGACCATGATGAGGCACCAGTAGGAGCATAGGGATAAAACAACAACCTTAATTGTATGGATGAAAATACAAGGTATTTGTTGCGAAGCCTCAGCCCAATCCCTAATCCCGAGATTAGTCTGTTGTTAAACAATTGTTCATTTTCTTTTGCAATGATACCGCTTTCGGCCATGAGGTATGGCGTAAAACTAAAACCGAGCCATTTCCATGGGGTGTAAAGAATAAACTGAACTTCGGAATTGATTCTTTGCATTCCCCTTAATGCGTCAGTTCTTAATCCGGTGATGCCATGTTCGTTGTTTAGATATAGGCTATCGTAGGTAAAGCGATTAATTCCTCTTGTATAGTTTATGCCGCTCAACAAACGAAAGGAATAATCGCCAGCAGAAATTAGTTTGCTTAGGTAGTAAAGTGATCCTTTTACCGCGCCATGATAGAGTTTTTGTCCGTGAATATAACTCCCAAAGCCAGCTGTGAAAACCCAGAAATCAGCAGGTTTACCGAGTCGGCTCCAGCGAAATTCTACTCCTGCATAAGGCATTTTTAAAAATTCGCCCCAGTTATAGCCAAGCGTTAAACCTGCCCGAAAACCTACCGGCAATGCCTGTGGATGATCCTGAGCAAAAAGCTTGTCGCTCTCTGCAAAGTTTTGATTTAGCCAGTTTAAAGAGGCCATCAGGCGAGTGCTGTTATTCAGCATATAGTTGGAATCGGGGCTAGTAAAAGGACGTTTTTGAAAAAAAGTATTGTAAATTCCAATAGCAGGAATCAGGTATTCGGGGCGTTTGTTTTCTGTTTTAGATTTCGTTTCAAATTGATAACCAAGCCAGGCGTTTCCTTGTAAATAGCGGATCTCGGGCTGAGTTTCGGGATCAGCAGAAAACCATGAAGGCAGGGTTTCTTGCTTTTGGGCAAGATCGAGACCACCAGCAATTTTGTATGCTCCTGGCAGATAAGGCCTTCCAATTGTAAGGGTGTAGTATTCATATTCAAGCGAGCGCTGATACCTAACACTGTTTTGAATGAACCTTTTATCCAGGTTATCAAGAGTGAAATAGATTTCAGACATATAAAATTCGGGCTTATCATTGGCAAGCCTGAACCCAAATTCGTTGCCGTAACCTAAAAAATTTGAATTCCATACTTTTAAGCTTTGCTTGTTGGCAGAATGAATAATAGGGAAGGCTCCGTAAGGTATTTTATCCTGGACAACTAATATGAGCGTTAAGGAATCGTTGCTAACCGATTCAATGTAAAAGCGTGCATTTTCAATATAGGGCAGATCGCGGATTAGTTTTTCGTTATCAGCAAGCTTCCAGGGTATTAGGCTGTCGCCAGTTTTAATGAAAAGGTTTTTTTGAATAACAGCAGGTTTGGTGTAAATATGCAGGCTTTTGATCATTCGATTGATCTTGCTGCTGTCGCTGGCTGTTATATAGGGTAGTAAAGCACTCCCGGGAGGTGGTTGTTTAATAATAATGTGACTGATAATCATTCCGTTGAATGCCTGCCACTTTTCAGCATTATCAGTAAGTTCAGGTTGCGATGGTGATTCCTGATCTTTTAAGGTCATGTTTAGCAGTTCCCTTAATAATCTGCTGTCGTTGGCTTTTTGATTTAATCTTTGGTAAAAAACAAAATCGGGTTCGTTAAATAGTTTTTGTTTGAGCTTGTTAGCTTCTCGTATCGGCTGTTGCATATGCTCTTGCCCCAGTAAAAAGCTGTTCATAGCAAGTAATAAGGCAATAATGAGGAATTTTTTTGCAAAATTATAAAGCGAGAAAGGGGAGTTTTTCATCTTATCATTTAGATGGGTCATGACTGCCAGTCGTTTTCTTCCAACTCAAATATATTGTGTAAATTTTGATTAAAAACATGTGCAATTTTCAAAGCAAGAATCGTTGATAAGTTGTATTTTCCTAATTCGATCGCATTGATGGTTTGTCTGCTTACCTGCACTAATTCAGCTAATTGGGCTTGTGTTATATTTTTCTTGGCCCGTTCTACTTTGATGTTATTTTTCATCGCTGATTAGGTTTTTAGATTTTTGTAAAGCCCAATTAAAGCGAATAATGAAAAACAAAAGTAAGGTAAACATATTAAAAACCAGAATCCAAAAAAATGTCATGCCATAAACAAAAATAACCGATAAAATCAGTACGGAATAATTAACATAAGTTGCCCAAACCAGGGATTCAAGGCGGATTTTGGCAATGAATTCATCTTCTGTTTTTTCTTTTGAAAATGCGATAAACAATCCACCTGCAATAAGCAGCAAGCCGATAATCTCATCAAAAACATTATTCTTTATAATTGAAAAGAAAACTGTTTTATTCAGGATCTCGTCATTAGCAATTGCAAAGACAGGTAGATCAAGGAAATGGAGTTCGTCTTTCAGGATTAAATACATTATCCCGAACAGGATACCTGGAATGAATAACATCCAACCTATTTTTTTAAATACTCTGGGTAATATAAAATTTGGCTTCATGTCTGCTTTTTTAAGCAACAAATGTAAGGTTTAATTATCAAAATGTCAAGTAAACATTACATAAATTTTGTGCTATTTTCATAATAATATGTAGGTCAAGAAATTGAGCAGATTGTCTGTTTAGAAAAGTTTGAACTTAAAGGCAACCCATGTTTGAGGTTTATCTCATATGGAATCCAACAGCTTGTGATTCAACAGCTTTGAACATTTCATATTGTTTTGGTAAGAGTGGATAATCCCAGCATCTCAGGCTTTGGCATAGTTTACCGCCAAAACCACTTTTAAACTTATAAAGTCCGTACATAGGATGAGTAGGGTCGGGGCGTGGCGAAGTGCCAAACATATCATATGCCGTGCAGCCTTTGACTATAGAGAGTTGAATAGCTTCCCATTGTAAGGCGTAGGTAGCCATTACATTGCGGTGTTTTGCCGAAGACGCACCATATAGATACGAGCTTCTGTTTCAAGTTAATTTTGAGTGACACTCAGCTAAAAAAGTGCAAATTTAATAATAAAGATATGAATGGCAAATTGTTGATTTACAAAGTATTTACACGAAAAAGAAAAGTCCTGACGAAATGCCAGGACTCATCTACAAATAGATTTTAAGCTGTTTAATTGATATTCAAGGATGCCTTAAAAGCTTCAATCTTTTGATCAAGTTGCTGGTCGGTTTGATCGTAATGGTCAACTGAATCTAAAGGTGCTTTTGCGCCAAAATAGAATTTAATTTTAGGTTCTGTTCCCGAGGGTCTCACGCTTATTTTGGATCCGCCGGAGGTTATAAACTGCAGTACATCCGATTTTGGCAGCTCGATTTTGGTGACAGCTCCTGTTTCCAGGTTGCGTGTTTCACTTTGTTGATAATCCCTGATTTCAATTAATTTTTCATCACCAATTGTGGCAGGCGGGTTATTCCTGAATCCATCCATCATCGCTTTAATGGCTTCTGCTCCTTCTTTACCTTTTTTGGTTACTGAGAGCAGTTTCTCTTTGTAGAAACCGAATTCCACATAAAGCTCTTTAAGCATTTGCAACATGGATTTACCCTGATCGGCAGCCCAGGCTGCAGTTTCGGCAAGCATCGCACAAGAGCTAACAGCATCTTTGTCGCGAACAAAATCGCCAACCAAGTAGCCATAGCTTTCTTCACCTCCGCCAATAAACTGTTTTTTGCCTTCGAGCGATTTAATAACATCAGCAATGTACTTAAAACCAGTGAGTACATCAAAACGTGCTACGCTAAACTTATCAGCAACATCAAAAAGCAGTTCGGAAGTAACAATTGTTTTTACAATAAACTCATTACCAGTAAGTTTTCCATTTTGTTGCCATTTGTTCAGTAAATAATAAATCAAAAGGCTGGCGGCTTGGTTACCATTTAAAAGTATAAATTCATTATTTTCGTTGCGCACTGCAAGTCCAACGCGGTCGCCATCAGGATCGGTCGCCATAACCAATTCAGCCTCAACTTCTTTAGCTTTTGCGATAGCCATTTCCAGTGCTGCAGGTTCTTCGGGGTTGGGTGAATGAACAGTTGGGAAATTGCCGTTGACTTCATCTTGCTCTGGGACATTATAAACTGCCGTGAAACCAATAGCTTTAAGTGCTTCCGGAACGAGTTTGACGCCAGTACCATGGATAGGCGTGTAAACAATTTTCATGTTTTTTTGTCGCTGAATCACATCAGGCGAAAGGCTTAGAGCAGCAATTTTTGCGATGTATTTTCTATCAAAATCATCTTCAAGGTAAGTGATGAGCGATTCATTGGCTTCGAATTTTACTTCGTTCAAGCTCTTAATTTTTTCAACCTCAGCTATCACATTTTTATCATGCGGAGCAATCAGCTGTCCGCCATCTTCCCAATAAGCTTTGTAACCATTGTACTCTTTTGGATTGTGCGAAGCTGTGATCACGACACCACTTTGACATTTCAATTCGCGAATCGCGAAGGAAAGCTCTGGTGTGGGCCGAAGACTTTTGAAAAGGTAAACCTGTATGCCGTTAGCTGACATTACTTCGGCCGTAATGCGCGTAAAATAGTCGCTATTGTTGCGGCAGTCATGCGCCACTGCCATGGAAAGTTTTTGGCCGGGAAACATTTTCTTCATGTAATTGGCCAGACCTTGCGTGGCTTTAGCAACGGTATATTTGTTCATACGATTCGTTCCGGCACCCATTATGCCCCTCAATCCGCCTGTGCCAAACTCAAGTTTTCTGTAAAAACTCTCCATCAACTCTTTTGGATCGTTATCAATCATATGCTGAACAGCTTTGATAGTTTCTTCATCGTAGGGTGGTTGGAGCCATTCATTGGCTTGTGCCATTACATGAGGATCAATGGTATTCATATTATTCGTTTTAAAGGATTTTGTATTTTTTTGAAGCCATCGACAAACTGTGTTTTGTTGATCTCGATGACAAGACCCATTGGGATTTCATTCATCCGAAGCAAACTTGACATTTCTTGTGAGGCATCTTCGTCTTTTTTAATCAGGTTTAATGGTAAAATATCTTCAATCAGAAAATCAGCGTTGAGGTTGTGATCGAGTTTCATACTTTTATAATTCACCGGAAAAGCAACATTTAATCTAAATCTTAAACCTTTGATTCTGAGTTCATGTGCCAAACAGGATTTGAATATATTCACTGGGATACCGTTTCCACATTGTTCATGTACCTCACGGGCTGATTCATACACTTGCATAACAAGGCGATTAATCCTGCTTTTGTCCATTCATTTCCTCCAGACATTTCTTCAAACTGTCGCGCCAGTAAGGAATCACAATATTAAAAGTTGATTTTAGCTTATATTTATTCAATACACTATAAAAAGGTCTTACAGTTTTTACGGGATATTCCTTTGATTCAATGGGATTAACCTTGCAATCGAGCCTTACTAATTCCATTATTGCCTGTGCAAAATCGTACCAGCTGATAGCTCCCTCATTGCTGTAATGATAAATCTGATTAATGCTTTTTGAATTTTGATTTTCGGCCATCAGCAATAGTGTTGATGCAAGATCAAATGCATAGGTTGGCGTTCCAATCTGATCAGCAACTACATTTATTTTATCTTTTTCGTTGCCGAGTCTTATCATGGTTTTAACAAAATTATTACCCGTTATGCTGTACAACCACGAAGTCCTGATAATCATATATTTGGCTCCGCTCAGCATGATATTTCGTTCGCCATCGGCTTTGCCTTCAGCATAGGCCGAAGCCGGCGCAACAGGATGTTCTTCGGTGTAGGGCATATAGTGTTTGCCACTAAATACATAATCTGTTGAAATATGCATGAGCAAAGCGTTTGCTGACTTACATGCATCGGCCAGGAAAGCTGGAGCTTGAGCATTAAGCAGTTGAGCTTTTTCCGGTTCATCTTCGGCTTTGTCAACTGCAGTGTAGGCAGCACAATTGATACAAACTTCAATATTTTCTGCGTTGATGTAATGCTTGAGCAGTGTAGGGTTTGTAATATCCAATTCGTTTACATCGGTAAAATACCATACATGCTTGCGGTCAGTTTGGGCAATTTTCTGAAATTCTTTTCCCAGTTGGCCGTTGCTTCCCGTAATTAAAATATTCATCCTACGATGGTTTTAAAGTAAGCGATAGTTTTGTCAAGTCCTTCATCCAATGCTATTTTAGGTTTCCAGTCGAGCACTTTTTTAGCCAGACTAATATCAGGTCGTCTTTGCATCGGATCGTCGGCTGGCAATGGCATGTGAACGATTTTTGATTTGCTTCCTGTTTTTTGAATAATCATCTGAGCCAGCTCGAGCATGGTAAATTCACCCGGATTACCAATATTTACCGGACCAGTGAAATCATCCGGAGTTGCCATCAGGCGAATCATACCTTCGACCAAATCGTCAACATACTGAAAACTACGAGTTTGCATTCCATCGCCATAAATGGTGATGTCTTTCCCCTGCAAAGCCTGAACGATGAAATTAGAAACAACGCGACCATCATTGGGATGCATACGGGGTCCGTAGGTGTTAAAAATTCGAATGATTTTAATCCTTACATTGTTTTGTTGATGGTAATTTACGAAAAGCGTTTCAGCACATCGTTTTCCTTCATCATAGCATGCTCGAGGCCCGATTGGGTTAACATGACCCCAATAAGATTCCTTTTGAGGATGTTGCTCTGGATCGCCATAAACCTCTGAAGTGGAAGCCTGTAATACCTTTGCCTTGATACGTTTTGCCAGTCCCAGCATATTGATAGCACCCATTACAGAGGTTTTTACTGTTTTTATGGGATTGTATTGATAATGTATTGGGGAAGCCGGACATGCCAGGTTGTAAATTTCATCTACTTCAACGAAAAAAGGAGTGGTTACATCATGTCGAACCATTTCAAAATAAGGATGATCCATGAGATGAACAACATTGCTTTTTTGCCCGGTAAAGTAATTGTCAAGACAAATCACTTCATTGCCTTCGTTGAGTAAACGTTCGCACAGGTGTGAGCCTAAAAAGCCGGCACCGCCAGTAACAAGGATACTTTTCATAGGTTGGTATTTTTTAATAAAACGGACATTTATCAATCGTGTTCCGTTTACAATGTAATTACTTGATTATTTGAAGGTTTTTATTCCGATTCCGAAATAATCAAAGCCTTCGGCTTGCATTTCCTTGGGATCGTAAATATTACGTCCATCGAAAATGGCAGCTTTTTTAAGGAGTTTTTTCATCACCCTAAAGTTAGGGAATTTAAACTCAGACCATTCTGTTACGATAATCAGTGCGTCAGAATCAATCAAAGCATCGTACTGATCTTTGGCAAACTCAATTTTGTCATTGAAGATTCGTTCGCCTTCTTCCATAGCAACCGGATCATAAGCTTTTACTTCAGCACCGGCTTCGAGCAGTTTTGCAATGATAATGCGCGAAGGAGCTTCACGCATGTCATCGGTATTTGGTTTGAAGGAAAGTCCCCACACGGCAACTGTCTTGCCCTTTAGATCGTGGTTATAATAAGTTTTGAGTTTGTTGAACATGATAGATTTTTGATCATCGTTCACATCCTCAACAGCTTGCAACACGCGGAGATTGTAATTATATGTTTTTGCTGTTTTTATCAGCGCTTTCACATCTTTTGGGAAACATGATCCGCCATATCCTGTACCGGGGTAAATGAAATATTTGCCAATGCGGCGATCCGAGCCAATACCTTTACGTACCATATTTACATCAGCACCAACTATTTCGCAAAGGTTAGCAACATCGTTCATAAAGCTGATCTTGGTTGCCAACATAGCATTAGCGGCATATTTGGTCATTTCTGCAGATACAATGTCCATAAAAATCACCGGATGACCGTTCATGGTGAAAGGTTTGTAAAGCTTTTTCATAAGCTCTTCGGCGCGTTCAGAATCTACTCCAACAACGATGCGATCAGGTTTCAGGAAATCGTCAACAGCTGCACCTTCTTTCAAAAACTCGGGATTTGAGGCTACATCAAAGGGAATATTTACACCTCTTTTATCTAATTCTTCTTTAACAGCTTTTCTTACTTTTTCAGCAGTGCCGACGGGCACAGTGCTTTTGGTGACGATCAGTACATAATCTTCCATGTTTCGACCAACTTCGCGGGCTACATCGAGCACATATTTCAAATCAGCACTGCCATCTTCGTCAGGCGGGGTGCCTACAGCGCTAAAAATAACCTGACAGCCCGGTAATGTAGAGGCCAAATCAGTAGTGAAAAACAATCTTTTTTTCTCAACATTGCGAGCTACCATTTCTTCGAGGCCGGGCTCAAAAATAGGGATGATGCCGTTGTTGAGGTTGTCAACTTTTTTCTTGTCAATATCAACGCAATGCACGTCAATGCCAACTTCTGCAAAACATGTTCCGGTAACCAATCCTACGTAACCGGTTCCGACGATGGAAATTTTCATGAGTTAAGTTGTTTGTTAGAGATTAAACTTTACAGCAAAGTAAGTGGAATTTAAGCTGCAAAGCAAGGAATATATTGATAAATGAGGTGTTAAATTTACCACTTAGCTAAAATTGTAGGTTATCCCAATTCCGAGCGATTCTTTAAATTGAAGTTTGGGGCCTTCTCCAACCTGTGTTTTTTCGCCGTCAACTATTTCATAAACAGGTAGATTAACGTTGTGATCGTATTTTAATTGCATGAATAATACCGTTTGAATCCGTTTGTTTATGGTAAAATTAACAGTTGTTTCCCAGTCCACGTCAATGTTCCATCTATTGCTGCGGTTGTCGTCAAGGTAGTTATTGTAAAGGTTTAATGTTGAGGACAGTTCGATATTATCACTTACTTCTTTTGCGAAATTTGCCAGCACATTAATCCCAAATTCACAAAAGAGATTCTTCCCCGGAACGAGCACCAGACCATTAGAATCGAGAACTGCTGGAGTAACACCATAAGCTCCTTTGTCGGCTAATTCCTGATTTAAAACAAAAGTGAACTTACCGGAGGCAGGACTTAAGAAAAGTTCAAATAGATCAGATTTCTTATACCTGTATCCAACTGAGGCATTTACCACGCCGGGAGCAAAAAAAGTTGAAATAAGTGTAGAGTCGTTAGGGTATTTGTATCCGTTTGCAAATTGCGATTTCAAGGAAAGAACCGAAGATACGGCCCAATTTTTATCAGAATTTATGGTGGCCGATGTTGCCAGGTCAATCCGGTCTTCCGTTTTTTCTATTCTGTTGCCGCCATAACCCACAATACCAAATGCCAGTTTCGAGATTGACTCAAATTGAAATCTGTTTTTGCTGTAAACAATCTTGGTGTTGGCATTTACTTTTCCTGATGCGGAGCTTTCGCCACCCGAAGCCCAGTTTGTTAACGACAGCTGATTAAACGTTAATCCTGTTCTGCCCGAAAACTTCCAATAACGCAAAGAATCCTGTCTTACCGATGAAGCAGTATCATTTTGACTGAAAATCCATGTTGGCATTATGATGCTAAAGAGCACTACAAAAGAGAAAAATTTATAAGAAGTCATTACAAAAGTTACTTTCCTAACACAATAAGTTGATTCAAAAAATCAGCAAACAACTGATTTGCGTTGCAAAGTAAAACAAAAAGTGTCGGGTTTGCCAATTCAAAATCCTGCTAAACCAGCATATTCAGCCTGGACGTTACATTAAATTAACATGCTATGTGTCAATTTAAAGAAACGTCCTGAATCAACTTTCATTGTGCTAAAGCAACCAATTTATCAGAGGTTTCAAAAGTTTTTACAAAGAAAAAAATTCAATTTAGCTGTTTAATTTGTCAATAGCAGTAAGGTTTACAGGTGCTTCTTAATATAACCTTAACATTTTTGTAAAACCTCCTTAATTAGCTGGAAAGGTTTAATAGGTCACTTTTGCATCAGAATTTTTCACATAAACCTTTTATAAAATGAAAAAACTTTTAATGTATGCTTTGGTTGCTTCAATGGCAATCTTTTCGGCTTGTAACAAAGACGTAAACAACACTGATGTAAAACAGGCTCCTAAGGTTACAGCTCCTGCAGCTGCAGAAGCTTTAGCAGGTGCTGCTGTTGATGTTACTTTTAATTTTACAGCAGAAGCTGGTTTTGCTTCTTCAACTGTAACTGCAACCAATGGTACAGCAGTTATCAAAACAGATGGAACTGATAATGCCACTTCAGGATCTATCGTAGTTACTTACACTGCTGGAGCAACTGCTGGTGCTGGATCTGTTACCCTTAGCGTTGCAGATAAAAGCAACAAAACAGACGATGGTACCGCAGTTATCAACGTAGTAGCCGAGCAAAATGTTATTCGTGTCAACAGTAATATTACTGAAGATGCAACCTGGGAAACAGGAAAAATTTATATCCTTGAGACGCGTATTTCAGTTGAAGCTGGTGCTACTCTCACTATCCAACCTGGCGTAGTTGTTAAAGGCGAAGCTGGTACTGGCCCAAATGCAACAGCTCTTCTAATTGCTCGTGGCGGTAAATTGATGGCAGAAGGAACTGCTGATGCTCCTATCATTTTTACAACTGTAGCTGACGAAATTATTCCGGGACAAATAGCCAGTCCTAACCTTGATCCAGATTTGAATGGATTGTGGGGAGGTGTGCTTATTTTGGGTAGTGCGCGTATCTCAGCATCGAATGAAGGTCAAGATGTTGTTGAAGTACAAATCGAAGGTGTTCCAACCTCTGATCCTAATGGTCTTTATGGTGGTAATAATGATGCCGATAATTCGGGCGTTATTAAATACATTTCGGTTCGCCATGGTGGTACTAACATCGGTTCTGGTAACGAAATCAATGGATTAACACTTGGAGGTGTTGGTTCTGGTACTGTTATCGAGAATGTGGAAATCGTAGCTAACCAGGATGATGGTATCGAATGGTTCGGTGGAACCGTTAACGTTAAGAATGTAGTAATTTGGAACGTTGGAGATGATGGTTTGGATACAGACCAGGCTTGGTCAGGAACAGTAGAAAACTTTTATGTTGTAACTGTTGCCGGACATAACTTTGAGCTCGATGGTCCAGAAGGTTCTTACCAGGCTGGTCACACAATCAAGAATGGCACTGTTGTTGCCAGCAATGATGATCGCGCTGCTGAAGACCTGATCAATGTTGACAACAATTCTATTGTAACTCTTGAGAATATTTTCATCACATCCATTCTCGAAGGAATGCAGATCAATAGGGTAACTGCTGCTGGTGTTGTGTTTAACAATATCATGCTTAATGTTCCTGCTGCTGACCTTGCCAGCCATGTAAATGGTGACGTTCCTGCAGGCGTTGTTGCTGGTGGTTCATCTCCGGCTAATGCATCAGTTTTAAGTTGGACTTGGGCTTCAAAAGCTGGAGGACTTGCTGGTCTTTAATACAATGAACTTAAGTTTTGACGGGATAATTAAAACCGTGAAATTGTAAAATAAATGAACAGATCCATTGGAATTGCAATGGATCTGTTCTTTAGTTTTTATTGTTTTATTAAGATTAAAATTACATGAAGCGTATATTGTTGATTATTAATTTGTTAATTGTGGCTTTAAGTATTCAGGCTCAAAATGGTAAAGTCCGGGGAACTATTTACGAGGAATCAACTGGTGAAACACTTGTGGGCGTTACGGTGCTGGTGGTAGGCACAACAACTGGTACCATGAGTGACCTGGATGGCCAATTTACGCTTGATCTTGTTCCGGGGTCGTATAGCATTCAGTTTTCTTATATTTCTTACCAAACCATTGTTTTAGAAGATGTTAGAGTTGTTTCTGGACAAGTAACTGTACTGGATGATCTTATCATGAAAGAAAGTAGTCAGGTATTAGCAGAAGTTGTTGTTTCAGCTGAGGCTATCAGAACTACCGAAGCGGCTTTGTTAACCGTAAAGAAAAAATCAGCTTCGATGCTTGATGGGATTTCGGCGGCTAAAATTAGACTTACAGGTGATGGTAATGCCGTTGAAGCTGCAAAACGCGTAACTGGCGTTTCGATAGAAGATGGTAAATATGTTTATGTAAGAGGTTTAGGCGATAGGTATTCAAAAACAACACTCAACAGCGTGGATATTCCTGGGCTCGATCCTGACCGAAATTCCTTGCAGATGGACATTTTCCCTACCAACCTGATCAATAATATAATGGTTATTAAAAACTTTACAGCCGAGCTTCCAGCTGATTTTACCGGAGGACTTGTAAACATTGAAACAAAAGACTTTCCTGAAGAAAAAACAATTTACGTTTCAGCTGATATCGGATTTAATCCCGACATGCATTTCAACCCTGATTTTTTAACCTATGATGGTGGAAAGACTGACTTTTTAGGTTTTGATGATGGTACACGAGAATTGCCTGCAAATGCGCAAGGGAGAGATATCCCAACACCTTTCAGTGGTGCTTCCGAACAAGAAGTCGTTGATTTTATCAAAAGTTTTAACCCCACACTTGGAGCTACTAAGCAATCCAGTTTTGCTGATTATAGTTTGAGCGTATCTATCGGAGATCAAATTGATCTGTTGTCGAAACGCGATAAATCGCACAAGCTGGGTTATATTTTTTCGCTTACTTATAAATCAGAGCAAGATTTTTATGATAACATTGTATATGGTGAGTATCAACGTTTTATTGATCCTGAAAAGATTGAAATGCGCTATGCTACCATTCAGGAAGGAGCTTTGGCCGAACAAATTATCCTTGTTGGTGGATTGGCTGGTTTAGCTTATAAATCGCAGAAATCAAAAATTAAATTTACTGCTATGCATTTGCAAAATGGGGTAAGCAGTGCAGGACAATTTCAAATTAAAAACGATGGAGAAGCCGTAGGACAATCAGGATACGAAGCCGGTTCTGATAACTTGGTATACAGCCAGCGAGCGCTGACAAATCTTCTTTTAAGTGGCACACATCTTTTGGGTCGCTCAGGTTGGGAAATCGATTGGCGTATTTCTCCTACAAAGTCCAGCTCGGATGATCCGGATATCAGAAAGACAGCTTTTACGTATGGCGTTCGTGATACAAGTTTTAGTGCCGGAGCTGGCGGAAACCCTTCGCGGATCTGGCGTTATCTGGATGAAGTGAATAATACGTCCAAGATAGATATTACAAAAGATTTGGTTATTCTTGAAAATACTGCGAAATTTAAGCTTGGTGCCAGCCACAATTACAAAATCAGAGATTATAAAATCCTGTTTTATGATATTCAATTTTCTGCAGGTCAAAGCTGGACGACCCCTTCAGCTAATGATGTGCTGCTTGATGAAAATCTATATCCTAATCGACCTAATGGGATTTATTATCAAACAGGTAATAATGATCCAAACCCTAACGAATACAGCTCAAATGTAAATAATTTGGCTGCCTATGCTTCAATTGAATTTCAACCATTTAACAGACTAAAGACAATTTTGGGTGCCAGAGTCGAAAATTTTGTTCAGCGACATACCGGCCGAGATCAAAAATTTGCTGGTGGAGATATTGAAAATGGAAGAAATCTCGAAGATGCAAAAGTATTGGATGCCACCGATTTATTTCCATCAATCAATTTTATTTATAGCTTAACACCTGATCAGAATATCCGCCTGGCTTACGCGAAAACAATCGCCAGACCTTCTTTTAAAGAGCTTTCTTATGCTCAGATTATCGACCCACTCTCGAATCGTATTTTTAATGGTAGTTTATATGAATATCCCGATTGGGATGGCAATTTGGTTGAAACCCGTATTGATAACCTGGATATCCGATGGGAATGGTTTCTGGAGGCAGGACAGATGGTAAGTTTGAGTGGTTTTTACAAAAAATTTGATAAACCAATCGAACTTGTAAGAATTCCAACACAGCAAACATCTACTGAATATCAGGCTCGTAATGTTGGTGATGGACAACTATACGGTTTAGAATTTGAGATCAGAAAGGACATGGGTTTTATTGCTAGTTCCCTTAAATCGTTAAGCTTTAGCGGAAATTTGACGTTGGCACATTCGGAGATTGAAATGACTGAGGCAGAATTTAACGCGCGCAAAGCTTACGAGAAAAATGGAGAAACTGTTGAACAATTTCGCGTTATGGCTGGTCAATCGCCTTATGTCATTAATGCTGGATTAACCTACAGTATGGCAGAATATGGCATGGAAACCGGTTTATTTTATAATGTGAAAGGTTCCACACTTACCATAGTAGGGGGTGGTCTGTTTCCGGATATTTATGTTGAACCGTTTCATAGCTTGAATTTTAGTATCAATAAAAAGCTTGGTGAAGCTGGTAAAACTATGATCGACCTTAAAGTATCCAATCTGCTGGGAGAAAAGTTCAACGAAGTGTATAAATCGTATGAAGCAGAAAATCAACCTTATGAGGTCTACAACCCTGGCAGATCATTTAGTTTGGGAATTAGCTATAATTTTTAGCAGTTTATTACAAAAAAGGATGATGAATAGGTAGCTATAAATAGCTTTTAAAATACTACACAATTAACTAAAAATGATTTAATTACTAATAAACTAGCTTAGAAATAGCTATTAACAACTTAAAGCTTCTGGTAATGAAAACTTTTCGTATCTTATCACTTCTTTTTGTGACTTCATTATTTATAACAACAGCTTGTAAGAAAAAAGAAGTTGAACAGACAGAAAACCTTATCCAAACCGGAATACTTGGCAAATGGAAACTTGACATGCGCCTGGTTAATAATATTTCAGATTTAGCGATACGGTGCTGTGATACCCTCAATTTTATGACTGATAGCAATATAGCTGATTTCAAAGGCGATTTTAAAGCAACTGGCGTTGGTTATGAAACAGATGGTATTTTTACGTTAAATCCCACTGCCAATACCATCCAGTTCGATTACAACAATAAGCAGATAATTTATACTTTTCAGCTTTCAGTAAACCGAATCACTTTTGAATACATTGAAGATGAACAAGAGATTGAAGAGAGTTGGATGAAGGTAGATTAAGTTTTTTAAAAGGTAACTATTACTGAAAAGTCACCTTTTTTTGCCCACTAACATCCCGGAAACAGCCCAATAGCTTAGGCTATTTCCTTCAGGTTTACCTTGTGGAATAACAAGGCTAATCGTGTGCTTGCCGGGTGCTAGGTCATCCAGATTGAAATAAACCGGTTCTGTAGCTTCGCCCGGACACCAGCCGGAACGAGAATAATCTGATGATGACATACCGTTCCAAAAATTTCCTGAAATAGGGTTTAAATCTCTGTAGGTTGCACAATCAGTTCGCCAGGGTGTATGCACAAAACGAAGCACACCATCGAGGAAAATCTTGTTTTCTTTCGGGTTAAACTCATCTCCGCCGCCCCAGCCCCCATGGCCTGTGCTAATATAGCGTAAACGAAGGTTTTCAACATCTTCCGGGACTTCAAATGCGATTGATAAAGTGTCGGTACCAAAGAGCTTTCCGTAATTTTGGTTAGCCATTTCCATGATATTAACCGTATTAAACAATGGAAGTAACCAGCTTCTGCTGTCATTTTCATCAGTCCACTCGGTGCTTCCTGGATAAAAACTTAGATCAAAACTAAGGATATGTCCACCTTTATCGTAGTTCCCAATGTATGCACCAATGATGACTTCTTCTGATAAATAGTGTTTTAAATCACTGATATCTTGCTTATAAAAAGATTTCTCTTTCCATTGCAAACCGTCAATTTTCACCTTTTCGTTAAAATGTTTTACGCCAAAAGGTGTAAAGAACCTAACAAGTTCCACGACTGGCTGATAGTTACCTGTGAGTTTTATGCCCTGATACACTTCCCCATCTTTTCCGACGAATTTTGGCAAAACATCCACACCTTTGTGGAATGCTTCAGCAAAGTTTAAGGGCGAGTCAGGAATGATGAAAACAGAACCGGTTCGATCATAAGCATCACCGTTTGAGCAGGTTGTGATTTCGGCGAAGGCTTGATAATGATCAGGAATTTTAGGTAACTGTAAACGTTTAAAAATCAGGGTTCCACCTGCAATATGGAAGGTGGTGTCGTAAGGAATTTCGTTGGGTAGCCTGGTGGTATCACCCCAGAAAATTTGCTCGTTCTTAAATACAGGAATGCGTATTACCAGTTTTTCTTTTTGCAACTGGTTAAGTTGTTGTGTTGACATTTCAACACCTAAATCATCAGGAATAATACTTTCATTATCAGTTGTTAGGCTGATTTCATCGGCCTCAATAACCCTATTTCCATTTCTGACAATTCTTAAAATTGTTCCTTCAAAATCGCCAAGCCAACTAACAGGAGAAGCATTAAATCCCGTTTCGTTGGTGTACCAAATTTCAATGTGATTGGAATTGATGCTGGTTTGTGCTTTGTAGCATTTATAGTTTAGGATATAAGCAGAATCAGCAATATAATCGAATGCTATGGGCTGAATTTTTTCTTTGGAAAAAAAGCTGGAATCGGGATAGGTTAACTGTCTTATGCGCTCATTTACAGAATAATCTATAAAAGTCTTTTCGCTGGCCAATCCGGGAATTGGCTTTTTCGGAATATCATTTGGACGAGATATTTCCAATTGATTGCTGCCAGCTGTTAATAAAAGTATGGCAGTATCGTGTGTTGCCGCTCCGTTAACAAATTGTTTGTAAACAAGATGTGTATGTTGTGTAAATGCTCCTTTGGTTAACAATAAAAAAACGAGCAGGTAATAAAGTGTTTTCATAGCAACCAAAAATATTACTTTTTAGCATGCTATAGCAGATTGCAAAAGAGATTTTTGTTGTTTATTGATTCGCAGCTGTTAATTGCTCAACAAATTCTTTTATTGATGTTTGAATAGGCCTGTAGGTCATGCCAAGTTCACGGATGCCTTTGCTGTTATCAACCCGCCAGGGATAACCAACATTACGCGATATCATTGATCTTTGAAGTCCGGCAGCCGGAGCTACAAGCCAAACCAACCATTTTGGCAATTCGCGTGAGGGCAATTTAAGTTTGTCGCCAAAATCATTTTTGAGCATATTGGCAAGGGCCAGAATGCGATGATGCTCGGCAGAAGCGATATACCTACCGTTTGCGTTTTCTGTTATTGCTGCTTTATAGTGAGCCTCAGCAATATCCCTAACATCCACCATGCCAAATTCGAGGGCTGGCACTCCAGTTTTCATGCTGCCATCAATAAGTTGTTTCACAATTTTAAAACTTTCGCTGGTGCCTTTAGGGTTGATTCCTGGTCCAATAACCAGCGAAGGATTGATGGTGACCAATTTCCATGATTTTCCTTTATTAAGCTTCCATGCTTCCCGTTCGGCCAGTGTTTTGGAATAGCTGTAAGGCTGATGATCAAGACTTGATGTTTCGTTCCAAATGGCTTCTGTGGCAATCTGCCCAGGCATTTTCAACACATCGCGGGCATCGCCAATAATGGCTGCACAGCTGCTGGTTAGTACAACTTTTTTTACGGATGGCACTTTATCAACCGTTTCCAGCACATGCTGTGTTCCTTTTAACGCGGGATCGATAAGGTCTTTTTGGGGATCTTTCACTTTATTTATAAAAGGAGAAGCAGTGTGAAAAACAATTTCACAGCCTTCCATAGCCTCTTTGAAACCGTCTTTTTTGAGGAGATCGGCCTTAAAATAACGTATGCTGCCTGACGCTTTTTCTGCCAACGCATCTAAGTATTGCAACTTCTGCTTATTGTCCGGATCTCTTACTGTGGCATGAACAACGTACCCTTCATCCAGAAGCTTTTTAACTAACCAGCTTGCTACATAACCGGTAGCTCCCGTTACCATTACTTTTTTTTGCATGTGTCTATTTTAATACGAAACAAAGAAAGCTGTTACTAGTTCAATCCTGATTAGATTTCATCCCGCCAGCCCTGCCAACGGCTGTTTTGCCATAGCGTCTTCGAATTTGATCCATGGTTTGATAAAGTCTGGCAATCTCAGGTTTATCATCGAAAAGATCGAGCTGCTGCGATCCTCCCACAAGATGACTAAACCTCACGCCAACCAACCGGATAAGCATGCGTCGGTTGTAAAGCTGAGCAAAAAGATCCATCACGGTACTGAGCAGCACATGATCAAAAGCGGTATAGGCAATGTGTTTTTGTCGGCTGTGTGTATCGAAATTGGCATAGCGGATTTTTACGGTAACGCATCCCGTAAGTTTTTGTTTATTACGCATTTCGAAGGCTATTTTTTCCACGATATGCGTCAGGGTTTGTTTTAGCAAAGCTATATCTGTAGTATCCTGATCGAAGGTGTGTTCGCTGCTGATAGATTTTTGTTCGCTGTAAGACTTAACCGGACTGGGGTCGATGCCGTTGGCTTTTTTCCACACTATCAGGCCGTTTTTGCCCAGCACCTGTTGTACCATATCGGGAGGCATCAGGCGGAGGGTGCCAATTTTTGCTACACCCATAGCCCTCAGCAAGCGATAACCCACTTCGCCTACCGTGGGAATTTTTCGTATCGAGAGCGGATCCAGAAAGGGATGCACCTGATTGGGAAGTACTTGCAGCTCGCCATTGGGCTTGGCTTGTCCGGTGGCAATTTTTGAAATGGTTTTGTTTTGCGAAAGCCCGAAAGAAATGGGCAGGCCGGTTTCGCGGATAATTCGCTGTCGTAGCTCGTGTGTCCATTTGTAAGTGCCAAAAAAACGATCCATCCCTGTGAGGTCGAGGTAGTGCTCGTCAACAGAAGTTTTCTCATAAAGTGGAGCGCTGTCGGCAATCACATCAGTTACCAGGCGCGAATAGCGGCTGTAGAGTTCCATGTCGCCGCGGATATACACAGCCTGACTGCAGAGCTGTCGTGCCATCCGCATGGGCATGGCCGAATGCACGCCAAAACGCCTTGCCTCATAGCTACAGCTGGCCACCACACCCCGATCCGAAACTCCTCCGATGATGATGGGTTTGCCTGCCAGCGTAGGATTTACCAGACGCTCTACCGACACAAAAAATGTGTCGAGGTCGAGATGAGCTATGGTGCGTTCGGACATATTGTAAACTTGTTTTTTGGTTTTAAAAAGGAATCAACAAAACTTTGGGGTGCTTGCGCAGATAGGCTTGTATGATTTGTCGAACATCGCGATTGTCAGCGTAAGGCCGGATAAAGTCGTCGGCTTCGGCTATGCCGTTATTTAAAAGCGAGGCCGGCACATAACCAAATCCTCTGTAAACGCCCTGCCAAATTTTGACGATGGCCTTTTGTTCTGCTTCAATACCTTTTTCAATGATCATAAAATTTTCATAATCAAAATGGTAACGTTCCAGAGCTTGTTCAACACGCTGGTTGTAGCTTGTTGGATCTTCTTCTCCGCAACAGGCTCCCAGACATTGTCCGATTTGATGGTGAAAGCAGGCACCCTTGCCCGGATAAAGCCCATTGAGCCCCTGGCAAAGCCGAAACTGTTCGGTGAGCTGAAAAAGATGATTTTTGGCTTCCATCAACGAAGTATAAGTGTGATGTGGCTGTAAAGTGTCGATGGTTTTGGCGTATTTGAGGCATTGGTAGCCGGCTTCGTTTTCGTAGCTGTAGAGTCCGTAGTTGAAAAGGGAACGTCGCTGTGCACGGTTATAAACAGGTTTGTGTTTTTTTATCTCATCTGATTCGAGCAGTAGGGCGATCAGCTCATTGCCAGTGAGTTGGTAGCCTATATCGGCAATATTATTTTTCATTTCAATGGCTTTTCGGCTGCTGTTGTTGCTCAGATGTTGCATCACCCGGCTTTTGATGTTCACAGATTTGCCTACATAAACGAGCTTGCCGCTATGGTCGTAAAAATAATAAACCCCATGTGCTTCGGGCAGTTTTTCGATTAGCTGGTGATTCAGGTTGGAATGTGTACCTTTCAGGCTTAGCTTTTCGGGCTCGGCTTCGATGGAGCAAAGTAGTTCAAAAAGCCGGGTAGTGGCCAGTGCATCGCCTAACGCACGATGGCGGTTTTCGATTTGTATATTCAAATTCTGGCAAAGCTTGCCCAGGCTATAGGATGGCTGCCCCGGAATGAGTTTACGGCTCAGCTTAACGGTATCCATCGTTTGTCGGCGAAAATCGTATCCCAGACTCTTATATTCGGCCTGAATAAAACGGTAATCGAAATTTACGTTGTGCCCCACCAAAATAGCATCTTCCGTAAATTCAATGAGTTGACGGGCCAGCTCGTAAAACTTGGGTGCTCCGGCCACCATCTGGTCGTTGATGCCGGTGAGCTGTGTGATGCGGTAGGGAATCTTCTTCTCAGGATTAATCAACGAACTGAAACTGTCAATTACCCGATGTCCATCATGGAGCACGGCTGCAATTTCAGTGATCTTTTCCGAACCAGCTTTTAGTCCGGTGGTTTCCACATCAACGATCACATATTTTTTTTCGGATGAACTCATTTTTTATTCTAAAATCATGCTACAAAATTAAGGTATTTTCATTCAAAATGATTAAAAAACAGACATTTTATTTGATTAATAATTAATCAATAAATCTAAATTTGCTGAATAACAGCAAAAGAAAAAGCTGTAAATTTGCCGATCATTATGCCACAATCTTTGATTACATACCTTATGCAGGTTTTTGGAATCCATCCGGTGGAAGGGATTTCGGAATATCAGCTAATAGTGGAAAAGCTTATGCAGCTGGACGAATCGCTAGGCAAGGCTTTTGTGCAATTGCAACAGAATTTTGAGGCTTTGGCATTTGTGCAGCGCGACATGGAAATGAGAACAAAAATAAAGGACATCTGGGAAATTCAGTGCCGCACCATGAAAAGTATCGTACAACAGAACTTTCAGCAGTTTGCAGAGCTTTGTCGGCTTCACGGATGGGAAATTGACGCCGAAATGGAACTTTTTGATAAAAGTTAAGTTTTTTTTCGGCATAAAATTTGTAAATCAAAAAAAAATGCCGATTTTTGCAGCCCGAAAATAAAAAGTTTAATACTCTAATTATCAATTAAAATTACAGCTCATGCCAGCAAGAATAAGATTACAACGTCATGGTAAAAAGGGCAGTCCTTTTTATCACATTGTAATTGCGGATGGTCGTGCACCACGAGACGGAAGATTTATTGAGAAGATTGGCACCTACAATCCCATTACAAACCCTGCCGAAATCATCCTTGATTTCGACAAAGCACTCACCTGGTTGCAGAATGGCGCACAGCCTTCTGACACTGCCCGTGCAATCCTTTCTTACAAAGGTGTTATTTACAAAAGTCACCTTTTGAAAGGCGTTAAAAAAGGCGCTTTGACTGAAGAACAAGCTGAAGTTAAGTTCCAAAATTGGCTCAAAGAAAAAGAGGAAAAAATTGAAGCAAAACGCCGTGGCCTTACCGATGCCGAACGCGCAGAACGCAAAAAAGCACTCGAAGAGGAAGCTAAAGTAAACGAAGCCCGCGCCGCTGAATTAGCCAAGAAAAGAGCTGCTGAGCTTAAAGCTGAAAAAGATTCTGCAGCAGACGAAGCAGCTGAATCTGCAACTGAAGATGTTGTTGCTGAAGAAACAAACGAAGCTGTAGCTGAGGAATCAAAGGAAGTTGTTGAAGAAACAACCAAAAAGCCTGCCGCTGAAGATACTAAAGAAGATAAAACTGAGGTATAAAAATAGTTTCGGCCTTATAAGAAAACAGCATCTGATTCAGATGCTGTTTTTTTTTGGCGCTGTTTTTTTTAAAAAATCAGAATAAAATGATTGAATTTAACCTTGTTTGCTACAAATAAATTAAATGTTTACCTTTACCGCTTCATTCAATTGACCGGTTACCAAAACTTCTTGTGCCTATGCTAAGTTCAAAAAAGTTAAATGCCTTTTGTGATGAAGTAAGGCAGCACATTACGGTTCATCCACTACAGAATATCGAAGTGGTGATAAATGCTTTGCATCACGCCCTCGGACTTAGTGCAATTTTTACGGGAACTTTGGATGGAGTGAAACAGCAGTTACAATACCGTGCAGTTTTTTTACATGGCCGTTTTGTAAAAATCGAACAGCAGCACCATACAGCTTTGTGCCTTAAGATCTTTAACGAAGAAAAAGGTAACTTAATCGTTAAAACTGGTGCTGAACTCAGGAAATATATTTCGAATGATCTGCTCTTTGAGAATAAACTCATGCGATATTTCGCGGGAACAAAACAATTGATAGGACAGGATAAGTGGATGGTTTTATGTGGGTTGGATTATAAAGACAGGAATGATTCAGATGAGCTGAGCATGATCATTGGTGAGGCCTCAAAGTTGCTTGTAAGAGAAGATCTGCAACTTCGAAAAGAACAGCAGTTGGTTGAGGATTTGGAGCGGTATAAGGCTATTTTTTCGAATGCCAATGATGGTATTATGCTCCTCGATAAATCCAATACCATCGTAGAAGTTAACCAAAAAACTTGTGAATTATTTCTTTGTGAAAGAATAGAAATTCTGGGGAAAAAGCCCTCTGAAATATCTCCAAAAACCCAGCCTGACGGATCTTTGTCCACCGAAAAGGCAAGGGGGTTAATTCAAAAGGCTTTGGCAGGTGAGCCACAACGTTTTCATTGGCAGCATATGCGGATGGATAACAGCCTCTTTGAAGCTGAGGTAAGTCTTAATGCCTCAGTTTTACAATCAGGAAGTGTGCTACAGGCGTTAGTAAGGGATGTCACCAGTAGTAAAAAAACTGAAAAAGCGCTTATTGATGCCCGGCTCAAAGCAGAAGATGCAGATAGACTTAAGTCAGCGTTTTTGGCTAATATGTCGCACGAAATCAGAACCCCGCTCAATTCAATCATCGGGTTTTCGGAGATTATGCTCGATGAAGAAACAGATCCGGATGAGAAAGAACAGTTTTTGCAACTCATCAGTTCGGCAGGAAAAACATTGTTACAGCTAATTGATGATATCATTGATATTTCAAAGATTGAAGCCGGGCAAATCAGAATAGCCTATTCAGAATTTGATTTACATCAGGTACTGGACGAGATTCTAAGCAATGCCTTCAACGAACGAAAAAAGAGAGAAAAGGAGCATATTCAAGTCTACCTGTGCAAAGGTCTTGATCTCGATAATTTCTTTATTGAATCTGACCCATTTCGATTTAGGCAGATTATGATGAATCTGCTTGTGAATGCGCTGAAATTTGTTGATACAGGTTTTATAGCGTTTGGATATACCCAGCCCAAAGGAGGATTGATACAGTTTTTTGTGAAAGACACCGGAGTAGGTATTGAACGCGAAAAGAGTCATTTGATTTTTCAACGTTTTGGCCAAATCGATAGCACCTATAAACGTAACCTTGACGGAACTGGTTTAGGACTTTCAATTTGCAATAGTCTTACCGAATTGCTTGGTGGTAAAATCTGGTTCGACTCGGAAGAAGGAAAAGGCACTACCTTTTATTTTACGCTGCCCGCTCCGCGAGATTTATCGCATGAAGATGAGGATGAAGCAGTCCGTTTTGGGAAAATCAATAAGGATTGGTCTGGTCTTAAGTTTTTAATTGCTGACGATGTTAAGGCCAATTACCTTTTTCTTAAAGCAGTGATGAAAGATACTGCTGCTCAGATTCTATGGGCTCAAAATGGGAACGAAGCCTTGAATATGGCTAAGCAACATCCGGATCTTTCGTTGGTATTAATGGATATTCGGATGCCGGAAACAGATGGTTATGAGGCTACTAAGAACATCAAAGCACTATTCCCGAAATTGCCAATTATTGCACAAACTGCTTTTGCTGAAACCGAAGATCAAAAAGCTGCACTCAATGCAGGATGCGATGACTATATCACAAAACCCGTCAGCATTACCGAGCTTTTATCTGTTATTAACAAATTGCTGTAAAATTCGGGAGTTTTGCCCATGAGTAAAGAGAGCCGAACAGCACTGCTAAAGTATTGGGGTTTTAGTAGTTTCCGGCCAATGCAGGAAGAAATTGTAGATCATGTCATTGCCGGTGACGACACCCTTGCCTTGCTGCCAACTGGAGGAGGAAAGTCAATTTGTTTTCAGGTTCCGGCGATGGTAATGGATGGAATGTGTCTTGTAATCACCCCTTTAATTGCCTTGATGAAAGATCAGGTGCAGCATTTAAAAAAGAATGGAATTGCTGCTGCTGCCATTTATTCCGGAATGCATTATCAGGAGATGGAGTTGGCTTACAATCAGGCGGCTTTTAATAAATTGAAGTTCCTTTATTTATCTCCCGAGCGCTTGGTAACAGATCGTTTTACCGATATGGTAAAACGAATGAAAGTTAATTTGCTGGCTGTTGATGAATCGCATTGCATCTCACAATGGGGCTACGACTTTAGGCCACCCTATTTGCGGATTGCTGAAATAAGGCCTTATATCCCAAATGTTCCTGTGCTGGCGCTCACTGCCACAGCAACGCCGGAAGTGGTAGAAGATATTCAGGAGAAACTTCATTTCAGGATGCCTCAGGTTTTTCAAACCAGCTACGAGCGAAAAAATATTACCTACAGCGTGATCCATGAGGCGGATAAATATGGTGTTTTGTTTCGGCTCTTTAGAAAGTTAGAGCAGGGAAGTGGCATCGTATATGTTAGAAACCGAAAAAGAACACGCGAAATAGCCGATTGGCTTAGCAGCAGAGGGATTAGTGCTACCTATTATCATGCCGGATTAGATGCTAGGCTTCGCGATCAGCGGCAGCAAAGCTGGATGAGCGGAAAATTTAAGGTAATGGTGGCAACCAATGCTTTTGGGATGGGAATTGATAAGCCTGATGTGCGTTTGGTGGTTCATATGGACTTGCCTGATAGCCTCGAAGCTTATTTTCAGGAAGCTGGAAGAGCAGGAAGAGACGGCCGACCTGCCGAAACTTTTTTAGTGGTCTCGGAGCAGGATATTAAAAATCTGAAAGATGGATTTGAAGCTTCTTTTCCTCCGATAAAACAAATTAGGGCAGTTTATGAAGCCCTTGGCAATTTTTTACAAATCCCAGTGGGTGCCGGAAAGGATCAACGATTTGATTTTGAATTGGTTAAATTTTCAAAAACTTATAATTTCGATGTTCTGGAAACATACAATTGCCTTCGGTTACTTGAAAAGGAAGTTTTTCTGGCAATGACCGAAGCAGAAAATGCAGCTACGAAAGTATTTATTAGAGCCAAGCGGGAGGATTTGTATCGTTTTCAGGTGGAACAGCCTGCATATGATGGTTTTATAAAATATTTATTGCGTAATTTCCCTGGAATTTTATCGGATTTTGTTCAAGTTGATGAGAATCAGCTGGCTTCGAAATTGCTAATTTCAGGGCAGCAAGTAGCTTCGATGTTTCAAAAATTGCATGATCTTCAGTTTTTGTCATATGCTCCGCGAAAAGAAATGCCACAACTTGTCATGGTTAGCGAACGACTTGCATCTAAAGATTTGCGGCTAAGTAATGAAGTTTATGCCGATCGCAAAAAAAGTGCAGCCATACGAATACAGGCTGTGATTGATTTTGTGCGTAATGATGAAGTGTGCAGAAGTATTCAATTACTGGGTTATTTTGGCGAAAGCCATCGCAAGCGTTGTGGAAAATGTGATGTATGTATTGAACGGAACAGCGTTTCGGTTACTGATGTGGTGTTTCAGAAAGTACGTAATAAAGTTTTTCAGTTAATTGTTAAGCGGCCTGTTCCGGTGTTTGAGGCGGCTGGATCAGTTGAAGGTGTATCGGAGGAAAAAGTTTTGGAGGTAATCCGTTGGCTTACAGATAATGGACTCATCATCAAAGATAAGAATGGATACTTGAAAAGTAAAACTCAATTGGATATTAATGACTGAGTCGGTTTTGGTAAATCAAGCTTTTCTGTTGCGGAATGACGTTGTTTCAATCGCCCGTGAATTAATTGGAAAGCTATTGATTGTGAATAATCATGGGGTTGTAAGGGCTGGAATAATCGCTGAAACCGAAGCTTATGCTGGTGTTTCCGATAGGGCTTCTCATGCTTATGGAGGTCGCCGAACCACAAGAACCGAAACCTTATATTGCTTAGGTGGAACAGTTTATGTGTATTTGTGTTATGGCGTTCATCATTTGTTTAATATTGTAACGAATAGGGAGGGTATTCCTCATGCAGTGCTTATTCGCGGTATTTTAGCTGTGAATGTACAAGATATTCCGAAAGATTTTCAGGGTAAATTCGAAACTTGGGAAGGATATGCAAACGGTCCCGGAATATTAACCAAAAAGATTGGTATTTCTGCTGTGCATAATGCTGCATTTCTTAATACTGACGCAATTTGGTTGTATGAGCTACTTAGATTCAGTTCTATTGACATAATTACAACCACCCGAATAGGCATAGATTATGCCGGAGTTGATGCTAAGCTTCCTTACCGCTTTTATACCAGTCTTTATACACCGGCAAAAAAGTAGCTTTTTTCAGCAGATGAAACATTTAATTATGGAGCACTTCAGGCAATAATTTTTTTAAATTCAAATAATCCAACTATTTTTGAAGGAGATTTTAAAAACATCAAACTAATGCTTACCCGAATTTAATGGAATTACCTATTTTAAAAGATGTAGTAATAATACTTGGCTCAAGTGTATTGATAATATTGCTGTTTCAGCGAATCAAAATGCCTTCGATTTTGGGTTTTATATTTACCGGAATTATTGCCGGTCCGCATGGCTTGAGTTTGGTAGAGGCTTCTCATGAGGTTGAGATTTTGGCTGAAATGGGCGTTATCTTTTTGCTCTTTGTAATAGGTATTGAGTTTTCGCTCAAGGGTTTGGCGCGAATAAAAAACACTGTATTGATTGGTGGATCTTTGCAGGTGGGAGGAACGATTTTACTTACTTTTCTTTTTGCCCGACTTGCTGGCTTACCAGCTAATCAGGCAGTTTTTATGGGCTTTTTGCTCTCTTTGAGTAGCACAGCCATTGTGTTAAAACTCTTGCAGGAACAAGGTAAAATGGGTAGTCAGCAAGGTAGGTTAGCATTAGGCATCTTAATTTTTCAGGATATCATAGTCGTCCCAATGATTTTATTCACGCCATTGCTTGCCGGAAATGGAGGGGATATAGTTGAAACAGTATTGCTAATGCTGGGTAAGTTTATTCTTGTGCTTGGTTTGCTGATTGTATTGGCGCGTTACATCGTGCCTAAAGTATTAAAACGTGTTATTAAAACCCGTAGCCGCGAATTATTTATCCTCACCGTTGTAGTTTTGTGTTTTGCAACAGCATGGCTCACATCATCTGTTGGATTGTCGTTAGCTTTGGGAGCGTTTTTTGCAGGCTTGATTATTTCTGAATCTGACTACAGCCATCAGGCTACAGCTAATATATTGCCCTTCAGGGAGATATTTATCAGTTTCTTTTTTGTTTCGGTTGGGATGCTGCTCGATATTTCTCATTTCTTGACTTATTTTTGGTTGTTACTTTCGCTTACACTTGGCGTGATTATTTTGAAAATGCTGGTCGTTTTTCTTACGGTTTTGGTAAAAAAATATCCTTTAAAAACAGCTTTTATTGCTGCTTTTACCCTTTTTCAAGTAGGTGAGTTTGCTTTTTTACTTTCTACGATCGGCATGCGTAATAACCTTTTGCCCGACACACTTTATCAACATTTTTTGGCAATATCCATCCTTTCGATGGGTATTACACCTTTTTTAATGAATTATGCCGAGCGAATCACTAATTGGTTGCTCACCATTACTTTACCATTGGCTGTTCGCAAACGTCTGGCAAAATTTCAATCGAAAAATAAGGAAAAGCTACAATTGCCTGATATCAATGCAATGAGCGATCATCTGGTAATTATAGGTTTTGGAGTAAATGGAAAAAACGTTGCCAAAACGGCAGCACAGGCTTCTATTCCTTATATTATTGTCGAGCATGATCATGAAGTATTTGAAGAAGCAAAAGCATTAGGAGAACCAGTTATTTTTGGTGACGCAACTAATAGCTTTATTCTACAGCATTTGTTTGTTCAGAAAGCCAGAGTTGTAGTATTGGCTATCGCTGATCTCGAAACGACTAAAAATATTCTGAGTGTTATCCGCTTGTTGAGCGAAACCGCCCATGTGATTGTAAGAACACGCTACATTAAAGAAACACAGCTTATCTTGGATTTAGGTGCCGATGAAGTGATTCCGGAAGAATTTGAAACTTCTATAGAGATCTTTACGCGTGTACTCAATCGTTATTTGGTTCCATTGGACGAAATTCAACGCTTTACAAATCATATCAGAGCGCACAATTATGAGGTGCTGTGTGCAGCGGGTGAAAGTCAGAAATGTCCGCCACAACTGGAGTTGCACATTCCGGATATGATGATTGCTGCTTTACCCGTTCAGCAGGATGATGGACGTATTGTTGGCAAGACAATTCTGGAAAGCGGAATTCGTAAACATTTTAATTTGAATGTGTTAGCGATTAGGCGTAATAAAAAGTATATCACTAAAATTAAGCCGGATACAAAAATTGAAACTGATGATATGCTGTTTCTTTTTGGTTCGCCTGAGAATATTAACAAGATAAATAAATACATCGTTTTAAGGGAAGAAATTGTTTAAACTATGCATGATGAAATTCTTTTCGCCTTAACAACTTTTATGGGCTTTTTTGCCATAATGAATCCAATCGCAAATACCCCGGTTTTTGTTGGGTTAACTGCAAATATGGCTCAATCAGAGCGAAAAAAGATTGCGCTAAGGGCTGTTCTGATTGCGTTCATAATCATTGCTTTATTCAGTTTTATGGGTAATATCATATTCAAATTATTTGGGATCACCTTATTTGCTTTTAAGCTAGCCGGCGGTGTGCTTTTATTTTTTGTGGGATTTGATTTGCTTCAAGGGAAACAATCTCAGGTTCACCATCCTGAAGAGCAAAAATCTGCTGATCAAAATCAAAATGATGGAGACATAGCCGTTTCGCCACTGGCATTGCCCATTTTGGCCGGACCTGGCACAATTTCAACAGCAATGAATTTTGTTGGACCAAGCAATGATTTGATTCATATATTCACTATTGTTGTTAGTTTTGCAGCGCTGTGCCTGATAACTTATGTCATGTTTGTTTCTGGTAACTGGATCGTAAAGAAATTAGGATCAAATTTGATTAAGGTAATCACACGCATTATGGGACTAATCCTTACGGTAATGGCTTCGCAAATGCTTATTGAAGGGATTCAGGGAGCCTTTAATTTGAACTAAAAATGTAACTAATTATGACTAAACCTGTACTTTTTTTTGACGGTAAATGTGCATTATGCAATGGAGCCGTTCGCTTTGTTTTGAAACACGAAAAAAATCAGAAATTACATTTTGCAGCATTGGAATCGGATTACGCCAGGGAAGAGTTTGCCGGACTTGATTTACCAGACAGTCTTGTATTTAAAATTGGAAATCAGGTATTTATCAAGTCAGCCGCAGTTTTTAAAGTTGCAGAATATTTAAAAGGTTGGCCAAGATTATTTCGGGTTTTCAGGTTTTTGCCAAATAGCCTGCTCAATTGGAAATATGATTTAATAGCACGCCATCGTAAAAAAATTTTCGGACATTCAAATCATTGTGGGCTTAACCTGGAAAAAGACAGAGCAAGATTCTTGGATTTATCACAATAAAAACAAATAAAATGCTTAAGCATATTGTAATGATGCGGTTAAAATCTGCTGAAAAAGAAACTAAGCAAGAGCAGATGAATAAGTTAAAGTTAATGCTCGAAGATCTTAAAAATACAATCGATGTGCTTGATCTTCTTGAAGTGGGTTTAAATTTCAGCACAAGATCATCTGCATTTGATTTGGTGTTGGTTACGCATTTCAAGGGCGAAACAGAACTTGATTTGTATCGCGAACATCCGGAACACCGTAAGGTGCTGGATTTTATCCGCGAAGTGGTTTCAGAAACTGCTGTGGTGGATTATCATGTTGATTGATGGATCGATTTTTTATGAATAATTCCACTGATAATCGATATTTTACTTCATGCTAAACGCTATTATTTCACGTCATAACTTTCGTTCACTATTATGGCACGCCAGTTTTCTGGCTTTTGCTCAGGTATTTATCGATGTGGATACCGTTATTCCGGCTATGTTTATCGAAGCGGGAGGTTCTGCATTGCAAGTTGGTATTTTAACGGCAATCATGTTAGGCGGATCCAGTTTTACGCAGCTTTTTTTTGCGCCATTCATTAGCAATTACAGCTTCAAGAAGAAGTTTTTACTTTTTGGAATCAATGCGCGCATTTTGGCTTTAGTGTTGATGGCTGTATTATTATTTGTCGTAGCTGATTCGCCTCCGCGACATACCATTTGGCTCATATACCTGCTGATAGGATTGTTTTCTTTTGGAGGAGCATTTGCTAACATCAGCTATACAGATATTTTGGGTAAATCGGTTTTAACTCAGTCGCGAAAACCTTTCTTTTCGGTTAAGATGGTGCTAAATGGTTTAATTTTTTTAATCGCAGCAGGTCTGGCTTCGCGGCTTGTAAATGCCTTCGAATATCCTATAAACTATTCCTGGATGTTTCTTGTTGGTTTTGTCGCCTTGTCGCTTGCTTCATTAGGTTTTTGGAACCTAAAGGAAGTTGTACCATCCAGGCTTCCAATCCCTTCATTCAAAGCTTTTATCGGAATGTTTGGAAAAGAGCTAAAAGAAAACCGCAACCTGCCAGTTTTTTTGGGTTTTATCAATACGCAGGGTATCAGTATTGCTTTTTTACCTTTTGTGATGCTGTATGCCAAGGAGGCACTGGGAACTGGAGCAGCTGATACGGGTAACTTTTTGATATTTAAGATTATAGGTAGTGTGGGAGCGGGTTTTAGTATGTTCTTATTGTCCGGAAAATTTCGTTATAATTGGCTGCTCGTCGGAAATGCCGTTATGGCTGCTGTATTGCCTCTACTTTTACTGATGATGGGAGATCAAACACCTGTAAAAGTCCTTTTCTTGCTAGGTGGAATAAGTTTTGCCGTCTACCAGGTTTCGATGAATGGGGTTTTGTTGGAAGTTTCAGGAAATGCTAACCGAGCGCTTTACACCGGAATAACGGGTGCAGGAAATATTTTACCTGCATTATTCCCGCTCTTAGGAGGCTGGTTGATAAATAATTATGGATTCTCCTTGTTTTTTAGTCTTTACCTTGTAACCGTATTGTCGTCGATAGTTTTTGCATTGCGAATAAAATGTTTGGATTAGTATTCAACGGATATTTTTTTTGTATGACTTCTATTTTGTCAGTGTATAATTCACTTACTTTTGTGGTAAATTCATCTGATTATGGTATCGAAATATCTTATTCGTAATTATTTAGCTTTCCTGTTGATAATAGTCGTATTTCAGGCTTTTGCGCAAAAAAGCGCTTTCAAAAAAGTAGATCCTCACAGTAAGGTTAAATCGATGACCGAGAAGCATTTTTTAATTGATGTGAATCAGGAACCCGGCCAGCAATTGATTTTGTCGCACTATTACGAAAACAACTTTGATAGTTTTGGAAACCGCATCAAAGATCAGGAATATGATGCTGAAGGTAATTTGATTAAAACGTACACCTATTATAATACTGGAAAACAGCGTAATAAACTGGAATTAGCCGACGAAAACGGAAAGCTTATCCGAACCATTGAATATGTTTATAACGAAGACGGCTTGCTTGATTACGATCAAAGCTATGATGGTAAGGGCAATCCCGAAAAACGCTTTGCTTATAGCTATGATGACGAAGGAAAGGTAAGAGAAGATTACAGTTATTTCGGAAGTGATTTTCATATGAAATTCACTTATACCTACAATTATAAGGGTGAAGTGGAGCGTAATTTTAGGTTTGACAGCACCAGTAATTTGCAGGAAATCAGCTATTACACATACGATAAAGAAGGGAATGTTGTTTTGGAGAAGGTAACAGATAAGGATGGGAAATTAATTGAAACAACCACATTTCAATATGTTTACGACAAAAAGAATAACTGGATTGAGCGCACTATTCATAAAGACGGAAAACCACTAAAGCTTATTAGAAGAAATTTAGTTTATTGATTCTCTGGTAATATTTTTGTTATTCCTTAACTGTTTCATGCAGTGCATTTTGCAAGGCTTTTTGTAACCTGTCTTTTGTAACTACTTTTATTGCCCCACTATCGGCAAGACTGATGCTGCCGTTTTCTTCCGAAACAATAATGGCAACAGCATCGCTTTGCTCGGTCATTCCAAGTCCGGCACGATGACGAAGCCCGGGACGCCCCGGAAGGTCAAGCTTTTTCGTCACCGGTAAAATACATCCGGCTGCTTTGATTTTGTTGTGCGCTATGATAACAGCACCATCGTGTAATGGAGTGTTTTTGTAAAAAAGCTGCTCCAGAAGTGGTTGACTGATTACAGCATCTATCTGAACGCCACTTTGTGTAGTTTGAAATAATTCATTTTGCCGGGTGATAACAATCAGTGCACCAACTTTTTTTTCAGCCATAGATTTGCATGCATTTGCAATGCTTACTAAATCAGTGTGTTCATCATTTTTAAATTTTAAAAATCCCCATGAAAATCCTGGATTAAATCGTTTTACAAATCCTGGTGTTCCCAGTGCCAGCAAAAATTGCCGTATCTCAGGCTGAAATATGATGATTAATGCAATGAAACCAACACTTACAAAGGCTCCTAAGATATCACCAAGCAACTCCATTTGTAAGGCCGATACTACTTTCCAAATCAAAAACACAGCTACAATACCTAAAAAAATGTTGATTGCAACTGTGCCACGCAAAAGGTAATAAAGTCCATAGAGCAAACCAGCAACAAAAAATATGTCAATTACGTCAATAAAACGCAAATCTATGAAGATAGGAAAAATCGTGTTTAACATATCAATTTGTTTTGCATGACTGTCCAGCCCATTTTGGAGGAGCAAAGTTAATCATTCTCCTATTGCACTACACCATTCATATACTGCCACAATTTGATGCATTCTGTTGCAGCTTTTACGTCATGAACACGCAAAATCGTTGCACCTTGCTGCAAGGCCCAGGTGTTTAGAACCGTAGTGCCATTTAAAGAATCTTGGGGTTCGGTATTCAGTATTTTTCTAATCATAGATTTTCGTGAAACACCTACTAATAAGGGGAAATCCCATGGATTGATCGTTTCAAAACCAGTGAATAATTTATAATTGGCTGCAAGCGTTTTCCCGAAACCAAAACCGGGATCCAGTATTATTTGAGTTGCACCCAAATTCATCAATTTATTTACTTGTGTTTCGAAGAATGCTTTCATGTTTGAAATCACTTCGTTGGCTTCGAGCGTTTGTTTGTGCATTGATTCTGGTGTTCCGAGGATGTGCATCAAAACATAGGGAACATTATCCTTTGCGATAAGCGATAACATATTTTCATCGAAAGTTCCACCAGAGATATCGTTGATCATATTGACTCCTGCTTCGATCGCCTGTTTTGCTATTCGCGAGCGGTAGGTATCAACTGAAATCCATGCGTCAGGAAAATGTTTACGAAGCAGTATCAAAGGCTCAAGTAATCGATCGGCTTCTTCCTTCAGAGATACGAATTCAGATCCCGGACGAGTTGAAACGGCACCCAGATCGAGACAATGAGCACCTTCTTCGAGCATTTGGCCTGCCTGATTAATAAGTTGGTCAAAATGTTGAATACGACTGTTTTGGTAAAATGAATCAGGGGTAAGGTTAAGAATTCCCATAATCCTTGGCTGACCCAATTCAAGCGTTTTTCCTTTAAAAACCAGTCTTTGATCTGGTAAAAATTCGCTATTTTTACCGGCGGTTTGCCGAAATGAAAAGCCCGATTGCATGCTTTTTTTTGGCAAATTTAAACTTTTGTAATCAACACTTATTTATTATTTATGTCCGAAACTGCCAAACAATATCAGCAAGTTATAGCAAACTGTTCAGCATTGTTTGAAAAAAAATTACAGGATTATGGTGCGGCATGGCGTGCGCTCAGGCCTTCGTCAGTGACTGACCAGCTGTATATTAAAGCAAAACGCATCAGAAGTATTCAGGAAAAAATGACGCGTAAAATTGATGATGACATTGCTGATGAATTTATTGGGATCGTCAATTATGCTGCAATGGCAATTATACAGCTGGAGTATAAATCTGTTGTAGAAATTGATTTTTCAGTGGCTCAGGCCATCGAGGCACATCAAAAGGTGTTGCATGAGGCTTTTCAACTCATGCAAAATAAAAATCATGATTATGATGAAGCCTGGCGTAAAATGCGCATCAGCTCATTAACAGATATTATTCTGGTAAAACTATTGAGAATTAAGCAGATAGAGGATAATGAAGGGGTTACAATCGCTTCTGAAGGTGTGGCCTCCAATTATTTTGACATCATCAATTATGCCGTTTTTGCTTTAATTCTCTTAAACGAGAAAATGCCCTAAACAAATTACTATGAATCGTGTGATAAGGAATATTAGCCGTTGGATTGTCGGGATTGTTTTTATTTTCTCAGGCTTTGTAAAAGGGGTTGATCCACTTGGGACGGCCTACCGTATTGAAGATTATTTTATTGCATATGGCACAGAATGGGCCTCATTTTTATCGCTCGGATTGTCGGTTTTGTTGTCAGTAACTGAATTTGTGATTGGGATAGCCCTGATCTCAGGAATGCGTATGCAATTCGTAGCTAAAGCATTACTTTTAATAATGATTTTTTTTACAGGTTTAACTTTTTATGATGCTTTGTATGAACCTGTGCCCGATTGCGGATGTTTTGGCGATGCAATTAAACTGACAAATTGGGAGACTTTTTATAAAAACCTTGTTTTAATGGTTTTTGTGCTGCTTATTTACGCCAACCGTAAAAAATTCACGCTCAGCATTTCTAAATCATTTCAGACTTTTTTACTTGTTGTATATTTCCTTGGATTTGGTTACTTTTCGTTCTATAACTATTACCATCTCCCGATGATGGATTTCAGGGCATGGAAAGTTGGTAAACAAATGAATCCGGAAGGAGAACAAGAAACCTTGGTTTATCTCACTTATCGTAACATGGAAACAGGTGAAAAAGAAGAATTCCTTTCGCCTAATTATCCTTGGAACGACAGCACATGGCTGGCTAATTGGGAATTTGTTGATCAGCGAACAGAAGTTGTCGGCGATTTGCCGGATCATGGTTTATTTGCTGAAGATGAGGAAGGCAACGATATGACATCAGTGGTGCTTGATTCTCCTGATTTATTGCTTTTTGTGGCTTATGATCTTTCAAAAGTGCCTCAAAAAGTTTTCGATAAAATTGCATTAATAGATGAATTTGCCTCTTCCAAAGGAAATGGAATTGTTTGGCTAACATCTTCTTTACCAGAAGAAGTAAGCGCATTGAGTGAGCAATATCCTACACTTTACGAAGTATATTATGCCGATGATATTGTGCTGAAAACCATGGTCAGATCAAATCCGGGATTGATTTGGATGGACGAAGGTGTAGTAAAGAAAAAATGGCATCACAGTGATTTTCCACAAGGAAATGAACTGGAACAACTTATAAAAGGTTTGACAGAATAAACACCAGATAATCCATGGGATCCTATATCCTGCGAAAATTGCTATATGGTTTGGCTGTCCTTTTTGGGGTAGTAAGTTTGGTTTTTGTTTTGTTTAATGTACTACCCGGCGATCCTGCCCGCATGATGCTTGGTCAAAGGGCAGATCAGGTAGCCGTGGATGCTATTCGCAATGAATTGGGATTGAATCAGCCAGTTGTTTTGCAATACCTGAATTATTTAAACGACTTGTCGCCGCTTTCGGTTCATACCACAAAAAATCCACAATCTTCCTGGTTTTATGACAGTGAAAAATATAGTTCTTCTATTGCCTTAATTAATTTTAAATCAGTTGTTTTTGTTTTGAAATCACCATGGCTCAGAGAGTCGTTTCAAACCCGAAAAAAAGTGACAAGTATGCTTGCAGAGGCTTTCCCTAAAACGCTTTTGTTAGCGGGCGTGGCTGTTGGTCTGGCATTTAGCCTTGGCTTATTGTTAGGGTTTGTAACGGTTGTTGTAGATAAAACCTGGTTCAATCAGTTTATTCTTGTCCTCACAAGTTTGGGAATGTCGGTTCCATCATTTTTTGTAGCAATTTTAATGGCTTGGGTTTTTGGTTTCCTATTATCTGATTTCACTGGTCTGGATATGTTTGGAAGCCTTTATGAGGTAGATGATTACGGAACTGGTGCCAAGTTGCAGTTTAAAAATTTAATTTTACCTGCTATTACATTAGGGATCAGGCCATTGGCTATTGTAACAGAACTTACCCGAACTTCATTGAACGAAGTTATGGGCATGGATTTTATTCGCACTGCAAAGGCCAAAGGCTTGTCAGCGTCGCGTGTGATGGGATTTCACGCCCTGCGAAATGCCTTGAATCCAGTAGTTACAGCTGTTTCGGGCTGGTTTGCTTCTCTTTTAGCAGGAGCGGTTTTTGTGGAATATGTTTTTGATTGGAAAGGTATTGGAATGCTGATTGTTGAGGCACTCGAAAAATATGATCTCCCATTAATTATGGGTGCTGTCTTGTTGATTGCTGTTATCTTGATTTTTATTAATATTTTTGTAGATATTATTTATGGGATTTTAGATCCCCGAATTCGTTTAGCTTAAATACTCTAACAACTTAAAAAATTGGTTATGCGTAACAAAATTGTAGCCGGTAACTGGAAGATGAATCTTTCGTTTCAGGAGGCTGAAGACCTCATTCACGATTTGATGGATCAGCTCGATGAAGTAAAACCTACATCCGAGGTGATTATTTGCCCCTCTTTCCCATTTCTTGAAATGGCAACAGATTATATGGAGGAAGATCTTTTTAAAGTAGGTGCTCAAAATATCAGTCCTTTTGATTCAGGAGCTTATACAGGTGAAGTTTCAGCTGCTATGTTGGCCTCTATGGATATTACCCATTGTATTTTGGGTCATAGCGAACGCAGAAAATATTTCAATGAAGACGATAAAATGTTGACCATCAAAGTAAATCAGGCGCTTGCTAACCACCTGGTTCCTATTTTTTGCGTTGGTGAATCGCTGCCCGAAAGAGAATCTGGTAAACACCTTGAAGTTGTAAGAAGACAAATACGTCATGGACTTTTCCATCTCGACACGAATGAGTTTGCAAAAGTAATTATCGCTTATGAACCAGTGTGGGCGATTGGAACCGGAATGACGGCAACCCCCGAACAAGCCAAAGACATGCATGCCTACATCCGTAGCTTGTTGGCCGAGCGCTATGGTGATGAGGTAGCTAAGGCTACAATGATTTTATATGGCGGAAGTTGTAATTCTGAAAATGCAACTGAAATATTTTCGCAAGAAGGCGTTGATGGAGGATTGATAGGAGGTGCCTCACTCAAAGCCGAAGAATTTGTTTCAATCTGCAAACAGGCTTCAAGCTAAAATGCTAAATTATCTTGAACTTCAATTTTCACTTCCCAATTCGGAAGCTAAAATAGAAATATTAACGGCTCTGCTGGCCGAAGCCGGATGTGATAGCTTTATGGACGATGAAATGTTTTTCAGGGCATATTGTCCTGAAAAACATTTTGTTCGATCCGAAATTGATCAGATTCTGTCAATGGACGAGTTTGCAGGTATTGAATTAATTGCTGTAAACAAAATGCCTGAAGAAAACTGGAATGCCAATTGGGAAGCTGCATATCAAGATGTTGTGATAATGAATAAATGCAGAATCCGGGCACCTTTTCACCGGCCTTCCGATCAATTTGATTATGAGCTGATTATTTCTCCTAAGATGTCGTTTGGTACTGCACACCATGAAACAACAGCTCAAATGATTGCACTGATGCTTGACCTCAATTTTAAAGGTAAATCAGTGCTCGATATGGGATCAGGTACCGCTGTATTAGCTGTTTTGGCAGAGAAATTGGGAGCTGAAAAAGTTTTGGCTATCGATAATGATGAATGGGCTTTTAATAATGCGCTGGAAAACACAATATTAAATGGCTGCGAAAAAATAACAGTTGAATTGGGCGACGCCAATAGCATTGGCAACAGAAAGTTTGATACCATACTGGCGAATATCAATAGAAATATTTTGCTTGAAGATATGCAAGCCTACAAGCAAGCTTTAAATTCTGTTGGAACAATCTTATTCAGTGGATTTTATCAAGATGATTTAAAACTTATCCAACAAAAAGCTGAATTGCTGGGGCTATCATTTCAAAAGCTTTTAGAGAAAAATAATTGGGTGGCTGTTGAATTTGGAAGCTAACGCTTTACAATTAACTTTGCTTATGATTAACCGCTTCATTAGAAGCTTCTTCTTATTTATTTTTTTCTTGCTACCGGTTTTTTATGGCTATGGGCAGGAGGAGTCCTACTTCAATACGGATTCAGATATTTTTATCCAACAGGTTGCTGCTTTGTTGGATGAAACATCAAACCGCGCATATAGAGATGATGGCAAATTGCTTATGCAGAAGTTTGTCCCACGATGGCAGGCTGGCCGTTTTTCGAAAGCTGAAAAGGATATGATCAAAGCAATCAGTGAAGAACTGTTTCAGAAAAAGTATAGAAATTATCCCTTTTTTTATGATTTTTATCTCGCCTTGAATGGATTAGCATTTAGCCGGCAACCCGAGCAAAGTGTTTTGAATTGGCTCAAGTTTACGAAGCAAATAGTACATAATCAATCACAAAGGAATTTTAGTGTACATTTAGATTTCACAAATCAATTGTTACAAAATCAAGTTATTTCCCAACGAGGTTCGTCGTCTTGGTTTTTAAGAAATGCCGAATATCGGTTTGCTTCAGATACTGCTTTGATTATCCAAGTTTTGAATTCAGATCTTGTTTGTGCTACCCGACGCGATAGCTCTTTAATTAAAAACACTTCTGGAATATTTTATACTAGCACTAATGAATGGCAGGGGTCAGGTGGCCAAATAGATTGGTGGCGATTTGATTTAACCGAAGCTGTACAGGTTAATTTAAAGGAGTACTCAATCGACCTGAATCAAACTGAATACAGCGCTGATTCAGTAACATTTTTATATAAAAAATATTTTGATTTCAAGATGCTTGGCCGTTTTGAAGACAAGGTTTTTAGCAGTCCGCCCGGAAACAGAACCTCATATCCGCGTTTCAGTGCCTATTTTAGGAATTATGAGTTGAAGGATATTTTTGAGGGGATAAATTATCAGGGTGGTTTTGCAATGGAAGGCGCAACAATAAAAGGTATTGGCAACGGCAAAACGAAAGCTAAGCTTCTTTTTTTTCAAGAAAAGAAATTAAGAGCAATTTTGCAAGCATCTGATTTTGTGTTGTCTGACGATAGGATTATTTCGAATAGCGTGATGATGACTATACCGATGGAACGCGATTCCATTTTTCATCCTGATGCTAATATGCGTTATGATAATAAGTTACGTCAAATAATCCTCTACAGAACAGAAACCGGATTGGCAGATAGTCCGTTTTTCGACTCCTTTCATATGTTCGACCTTCATTTCGAGGCACTTTATTGGTCAGTTGATAAGCCCGAAATACTCTTTAGACAATTAGAGGGAATGCGTTCAGAAAACTCCGGTTTTCTGCAATCAATGAATTATTTTTCTTATACTGATTTTGATCGGTTAAGACTTATTGATAATCTGCATCCTATGTTTTCAATTGAGAACTATTTAAAAACATACAATAAGGATAACGAGATTATGCTAAGCTGGTATGCAGATTTTATTAAAAAGCCAGAAGAGCAGGCACTTACTCAGCTTTTGAGATTAGCAGCAGAGGGCTATCTGGTGTATGATCCTGATCAACGAATGGCGATTGTAAACGAGCGGTTTTTCCATACCCTAAGCGCCAGGAAAGGTGATAAAGACCATGATGTGATTCAGATCAGTAGTACCACTTCATCATTTAAGCCAAATATCGTGATGAATCTGGATAGCTTGATTTTAAATGTTTCGGGTGTAGAGGAAATTACATTGAGTAACGCACAAAACGTCCGGATAATTCCAGATCAACAGCAGATTGCGATAAGAAAGAACAGGGATTTTACTTTTTCAGGTTTCGTTGGTGCTGGATTATTCGAGTTTTACACCATTGAATCAAGTTTTAATTATGACCAGTTTAAACTGAATTTTACACAGGTAGATTCTTTATCATTTTTTGTTCCGCTGTTTAACCAACCCAAAAGAGCAGATGGAAGACGCGATTATGCAAGGGTTAGAAATGTAATTTCGGATATGTCAGGGATACTCTATATTGATCAGGCCGATAATAAATCTGGTAAAAAACCATCCCCTCAGTATCCGGTTTTTGATAGTAAAAACGAATCTTATGTGTATTTCCAAAAACCTTCGATAAATGAAAACCGCTTGCTAAAGGATGATTTTTATTATGTGGTTGATCCATTTGAAATAGACAGCCTGGACGATTTTAGTACTGAAAACCTGCGTTTTGAAGGCTATCTAAATTCAGCTGGTATTTTTCCGCTTATCGAGGAACCACTGATAGTTTTACAGGATTATGCTTTAGGATTCAAGCATCAATTTGAAGAACTTAAACCAATATATAGCGAAAAGGCGTTTTTTGCCGATAGCATATTTTTAGGAAACCATGGATTTTGGGGTAGTGGTGTCCTGGAATATGGGCCTTCGGAAACGCAATCGGATAGTTTTGTGTTTTTTCCCGATGAGGTGAGAGCGCTGGCACATAAGTTTTCAATGACCGAACAAGAATTGCCGCATTCCTTTCCACAGGCGCAAGCTGATACAATTTATTTTTCCTGGTTAGCCGACACTAATCAGGTAATTTTGGAAACACGATATAATCCTTTGGTTTTATTTAATAACGTAATCTTCAAGGGAACTGCAAAGCTTAACCCGACTGAATTAAAAGCTATGGGTGAGTTATCATTTGGACAAGCCTGTCTTAAATCGGATTATTTTGATTTTAACAGGCAGTCTTTTACAGCAGATACTTCTGAATTTAAGCTGCTTACAGCAATTAGAGGTGAACCTGCTTTTGTGGCTCAGAAATACAATGCGGCAATAGATTTTGCCATGAGAGAGGCATTTTTTGAATATATCGATACGGAAAGTTCACTTTCGTTTCCTTTTAATAACTATATTTCAACGCTTGTTGAGGCGAAATGGCACATGGATGAAGATAAAATTGATTTAGAAAATACTGTATATGAGAAGCATATAGATTTTGATTCGCTTTCTTATGATCAGTTAATTGATTTGGAATTGATTGGTTCTGAATTTATTTCAGTTCATCCAAATCAGGATTCTTTGTCATTTTTCAGCTTACAGGCAAGCTACAACATTAAATCATACGCCATTGAAGCTTATGACGTAGGCATTATTAAAACGGCTGATGCTGCTGTTTTCCCTCATGAAGGATTGGTGTGCATTCATGAAGGTGCACGCATGGAAACATTAAAAAATGCTTATATCATTGCTGATACTTCAAACAGAAGACATCATTTTTCTAATGCAACAGTTACAGTATTTGGGCGTAAACAGTTTGAAGCCTCAGGCGAGTATCAATATGTTGATTATGAAAACAATACGTTTCCAATTGTTTTCTCTGCAATTTTCCCGGACGAAAATGGTATAACCACAGCTTCAGGTTATATCGAAAAGGAGCAAATGTTTAGGTTGGGACCAAACTTTTGGTATGCCGGAAAAACTTTGTTGAAGGCGAATGTACCCTTGCTGAGCTTCGAGGGTGTCTTTAAATCTGAATATGCTTGTAATCAGCAAGATATTCCTTGGGTTAGGTTTAACTCAACCATAGATCCACGCGATATTCGTATACCGCTTGATACTGTTTTACTTGACGAGGCGGGGCAAAAGCTTTATGCAGGTTTATATTTTGATCCCCTGGACCGACAATATTATGGATCATTTTTAAATAACCAAAGATCAAGTAAGGTTTCACCTGTGAAAAGCGATTATGGCACACTTCGCTACGATAGACCGAGCAATGCATATAAACTGGAATCGCTACCTGCAAACGGTGTGGTTTCAACGCTTGACCTGTCAATAAATCGTTGTTTGATAAGGGGTAAGGGTACTCTGGATTTGGGTTTGGATTTGCCTCTTGTGGATTTTAAGGTTGTTGGTAATTATGAATACCTTATGATTCCTGACAGCATAAGTATTAATGTATTGTCTATTTTTGATTTTATGTTTGATGATAAGCTCCTGCAAATGATGTCAGACAGTATTAATAAAGCTGCTAAATCAGGCGCCCTGCTTAGTCAAAGTAACTATTTGTACACTTTGGGTATGCTTTCAGGAACAGATGAGTTGAATCGCGTACAATCAGAATTAAGTCTTTATGGCTCGCCGCGCAGAATACCTGATGTGTATCAAAAAAGTTTTGTATTTAATAAACTGGAAATGAGTTGGGATAAGGAGCGTAGTGCATTTATTTCGCAAGGAGAGTTACGCTTAGCTAATGTTCTAAGAAATCAGGTGAATAAAAGTATTAGTGGTTTAGTTGTGTTCGAGAAGGGCAGGGCAGGGGATGCGGTTACCATTTATATGCAACCAAGCCCATCAGAATGGTATTATTTTCATTATGAGAATGGTATCATGCAAGCGATTTCTTCTTCACAAGAATTTAACAACAGATTATTTGAGTTGAAATTAGAAAAACGCATACTTGAAGATCCTGATTCAGATTATGTTTATGAATTTGTGATAGCCTCTAAAAGAAGCGTTGTTGATTTTATAAGACATTACCAATTGAATTAATTATGAAAGCTGAATTAATTATAAGCACTTTTTTACCTGTAATAGTTGGCTATTTATTAGGATCTATTCCTACAGCTGTTTGGGTTGGAAAGAAGTTTTATGGAAAGGACGTGCGTCTTGAGGGTTCTGGCAATGCCGGCGCAACTAACACTATTCGCGTTTTAGGCCTTACAGCAGGTATTCCGGTTTTGTTGATTGATGTTTTCAAGGGTTTAACAGCTGTTCTACTCATCGAACCTTTAAGCAGATTGGGTGGAGGAATTGAAATTACTCCCTTACTTCAGTTATTGGTTGCTACGGCAGCTGTTTTAGGACATACTTTTCCATTATTTGCAGGCTTTCGCGGAGGTAAAGGAGTAGCAACTTTACTCGGAATAGGTTTTGGATTGTATCCCTGGGCCGCACTTTTAGCCTTAGTTACTTTTGTAATTGTATTGTTGATAAGCAGATATGTTTCCCTTTCAAGTATTTCTGCCGGTCTCGCTTTTCCGTTTTTTGTAGTTTTTCTATTTCCTCCCGATCATATTATTTTTATCATTCTTGCGTTTGCTGTAGCCTTGTTTTTGCCATTAACGCATCGAAAAAATATAAAACGATTGTTGAACGGAACGGAATCAAAATTCGCTTTAAACAAATCCAAGAAAAAAAATTGATAACTTGTTGGTAATTCTTTTTTGATAAGCATTAACAACGCAATCAAATTTCTTATTTTTACACTTTAAAAAACTATCAATAATATGAAATTTATAATTTCCAGCTTAAAGTTATTGAAAAGTATTCAGGCACTTGGGGGCGTAATTGGTTCGAACAACACACTTCCCATTCTTGATGATTTTCTGTTTAGCCTTACTGATGGTGAGTTGCGTATAACAGCTTCTGACCTTGAGACGACAATGATGATTAGTTTGAATCCTGATATGCAGGAGGGTATGGGCGAAGTTACGATTCCTGCCCGATTATTATTAGACATCATGAAAACGTTTCCTGATATCCCTGTGACCATCGACGTTAAGTCCGAAAACCTCATGGTAGAACTTACGGCTGGTGAAGGTCATTATAAATTGTCGGGTCACAAAAGTGATGAGTTTCCTCAAACTCCGGTTCTTGAAGATCCAACAGTAATGGATTTATCTGCCGAAATTTTGGCTAACGGTTTTGAAAAAACGATTTTCGCCACCGGAAATGATGAGCTGCGTCCGGTAATGTCTGGTGTGTTGATAGAACTTTCTGAAGATTACCTCACTTTTGTTGCTACTGATGCTCACAAGCTGGTTCGCTACCGGCGGCTGGATGTAAAAACAGAACAAAATGCGGCTTTTATCCTTCCTAAAAAACCTATCAACCAACTCAAAAACTTGCTTTCCTCGAAAAGTGAGGGAGATGTAACCTTGTCATTTAATCAAAAAAATGCAATGTTTAGCTTTGATAATGTGAAGCTGGTTTGTCGTTTGATTGAAGGAAAATATCCAAATTATGAAGCTGTAATACCGACTACAAATCCTAATAAGCTCAATATAGATCGACTTTCGTTACTTAACTCGATCAGAAGGGTTGCTATTTTCTCGAACAAAGCTACCCATCAGGTGCGTTTCAAGATTACAGGTCAGGAACTTATGCTTTCGGCTGAAGATCTTGATTATTATAATGAAGCCCGTGAACGCCTCACCTGTAGCTATGAAGGAGATGATATGGAAATTGGGTTTAATTCCAGGTTTTTTCAGGAAATGCTAAATAATATGGATACTGACAGTGTGCAGTTAGAAATGTCTGCGCCCAACAGAGCCGGTATTTTACTACCCGTTGAAAATGAAAATAAGGAAGAAGATATATTAATGTTGATCATGCCTGTCATGCTCAATCAATAATTTTCGGTTCTAATTGTGATGCCCCCGGATTTTTTTCGGGGGTTTTTTGTTTTCATGCATGTTTTTTTCTGTTTTTACGAACCAAGCAAGCAATTATTTGTTCTTTGAGAACCATCATAAATAAAAACCATGAAATCACAGACCAAATTAGCGCTAATCTTATTAGTGACGGCGGTATTAGTGTCGTCGTGTAGATCTGTTTCGCAAAGAAATACAGATCAAATTGAAAACAAATCCTATTTGAAGAAATCTTTTGGAAATGGTGTGAATCTCGAATTTTATTTTGAAAAAGGTAAACACCATAATTATCCAAGCTTTGCTGTTTGGATAGAATCATTAAGTGGGGAAATAATCCAGACACTTTTTGTTACTAAATCTGTTGCGACAGGCTCTTATACTTATGGTGATGCCGGAAATGGTCATTGGCTTAAAGTTCCTGGTCCGGCAGTTCGTCCGGCTTCGCTGCCATATTGGCTGCACCGGCGAGAGATAGGTGTTGCTGGCGAGATGCCATCACCTGATCAGCCACTTCCTGATGCCTATACCGGTGCAACGCCAGATGCTTCATTCAATATGGATATTCAAGCCAAAGATGTTCTTCCGGAACGGTTTAAGGTTTTGGTGGAAGTGAATCAGCCCTGGGACTGGAATAACTTCTGGACAAACAATAAGTTTGAGGATGATCCTCAATACCGCACATCTGCGCAACCTGCGCTTGTATATGCTGTTGAAGTCGATCTTAAAAATACGGCAGGTACCTATCATCTTAATCCTATTGGCCATAGCCACTATGCAGGGGCTGATGGAAAGCTTTATACTAATCTACAGACTTTGACCACTGCATTAGCAATATTTGACTCAATAACACTGAAAATCAAGAAGTAATGAAAAAGAGAATTGTTGTTATATTGGGATTGATAGGATTGATTATTCAGCTTAATGCACAAAATGCTTCTGTGAGTGGCCGTGTGATCGACAAGACAAACAATGAGCCCCTTCCATTTGCTAATGTTGTGGTACAAGGAACTACAATAGGTGCCACAACCGACTTTGATGGTGAGTTTACTATCGCAGGATTAAATCCTGGTTTTATAACGATAGAAGCAACCTATGTTGGATATAAAAATGCTGTTTCTGATGAGATCCAACTCACAAATGCTAAAGCAGAATATGTTAATATCTCAATGGAAAATGCTGGGATTGCACTTCAGGAAGTAGAAGTAAAAGCGAATCCTTTTATCAGAACCGAAGAGAGCCCGCTTTCGCTGCAAAAGCTTGGTGTAAGTGAGATTGAAACAAATCCTGGAAGTAATCGTGATATTTCACGTGTAATTCAATCCCTTCCGGGTGTTGGTTCTGGCGTTTCATTCCGTAACGATATTATAATCAGGGGGGGAGGACCAAGCGAGGCGGTTTTTTATCTTGATGGAGTGCAGATACCTACCATAAATCATTTTGCTACTCAGGGCTCATCAGGAGGAGCTGTTGGGATATTGAATGCGGATTTTATCAGTTCGGTCGATTTTTATTCGGGAGCATTTCCTGCAAACAGATCGAATGCGCTCAGCGGTGTTTTTGAGTTTACACAAAAGGAAGGAAATAAGGAAAAAACAAGATTTCGTGGCACTGTAGGTGCTTCAGAGCTGAGCCTTACGCTCGATGGGCCTGCTGGCGAAAAATCTAATTACATTTTTTCTGTTCGCCGGTCTTATCTCCAATTTCTCTTTGATGTGATTGGGTTGCCTTTTTTGCCAACATTTAACGATTATCAGTTTAAATGGAAAACGAGATTTGATAAAAGAAACGAACTCACCATCGTCAGTATTGGCGCTTTGGATCAGTTTCGTTTAAATACCGGCATTGAAAATCCTACAGAGGAACAAGAGTATATCTTATCCTTTCTACCTGTAAATGAACAGTGGTCGTATGCAATTGGTGCTGTTTACAGACATTTTAAACAGCATAGTTTTCAAACATTGGTGGTAAGTCGTAATATGCTTAATAATGTGAGTTACAAATACCCGGAAAATGATGAGAGCAGACCAAGAATATTAGACTATAATTCGCAGGAGATTGAGAATAAAATACGCTTCGAAAATAATATCCGCTGGGGTGATTATAAGTTTGTTTACTCATTAGGAGGAACTTATGCAAAATACTTTAATAGCACCAATCAGCAGATTTTTATTGGAAATGAACTTACTACATTGGACTATGAAACAAATTTGAATGTATTGATGGGAGGTGGTTCTGCTCAGCTCAGTAAGAATTTTTTTAATGACCGTTTATCCCTTTCAGTTGGTTTACGAACAGATTTTAATAATTACAGTTCTTCGATGGGTAACCCTGTTGATCAGTTATCACCAAGATTATCAGCTTCATATGTTTTGTCAGACAAATGGGCTGTAACTGCAAATACTGGACGTTATTATCAATTGCCTGCCTACACTACACTTGGTTTTAGAAATAATGCCGGTGATCTGGTAAACAAGGAAAACGACATACGCTACATTGGCGCAAATCATTTTATTACCGGACTGCAATTTATTCCCCGGGATGATGTGTTTTTCTCTATTGAAGGTTTTTATAAGCAATATAGTCACTATCCATTTTCATTAAACGACTCTATTAGTTTAGCTAATAAAGGGGCTGATTTTGGAATTTTAGGTAACGAAGAAGTTACATCTACCAGTAAAGGGCGAGCTTATGGATTTGAAGTATTGAACAGATCCAAATTGCCGTCCGGGTTAAATTTGATATTTTCTTACACTTTTGTTCGGAGTGAGTTTGAAGATTTTAAACAAGAACTTATTCCTTCCAGTTGGGATTTCAGACACATAATTGTCTTAACTGCCTCTCAAAATCTGAAGAAAAACTGGACGGCTGGAATTAAGTGGCGCTTTGACGGAGGTTTGCCCTATACACCATACGATCTGGAAAAATCGGCATTGGTTTCGGCATGGGATGCGCAGGGGCGACCCTATTTTGATTTCGCTCGCCTTAATCAATTGCGTTTGGATCCTTATCATCAGCTTGATTTGCGCGTTGATAAACGGTATTTCTTTGATCGTTGGTCGTTAATGCTTTACGTTGATATTCAAAATGTTTACAACTTCAAAGCAAAGCTTCAGGATGATATCGTTCGAGAAAAGGATGCTAATGGTAATTTTATCACAATTGATGACGATACGAAATATATACTAAGGGGAATACAAAATACGAGTGGAACAGTTTTACCAACAATTGGAATAATGGTTGAATTTTAGGGTAAACTGGAATTGTTTTGATCGGCATTTGTTCGCCTGAGATTATGGCAATTCTACCTGGATCAAGTTCAATCAAACTAAATACAACCGTTTCATTTTCATTTATTTGATCAAATAAATCGGTGGTGTTAAAGCGAAAAAACAGTCCGGTTACATGCTCTTTAACGAATCCGTAACCTCTGTCGGGATGTATCTCGATGACTTTACCTTTTTTCATAGTGATATCGCTTGATTCAAACGATTGCGAAGGTAGCGTGATCATATAAAGTGATGCTTAAATGTAGATTAAAGCAATGTTAAAAAAATACTGTTAAAACCAATAAAAGCCTGCTCCAAAGTTGAACAGGCTTTTGTTTTTTATGATACTCAAGAAAAAGGGTTATCTAATGATGTAGAATTTGTTATCAAATTTTAGGACCAGCTTCAACCAGTCGTTTTCCTTCTTCATTATCGGTATATTTCGCGAAATTATCTATAAACATTTTTGCAAGATTTTTAGCCTTTACTTCCCATTCAGCTATATCCTGATAGGTATCGCGTGGATCAAGAATGCCATCATTTACACCTTCAAGTGTGGTAGGAACTTCAAGGTTAAAGAGGGGAATGGTCTTAATAGGGGCACTGTCGATACTGCCATCCAGGATTGCATCAATGATAGCTCTTGTATCTTTGATTGAGATACGCTTTCCGGAGCCATTCCAGCCGGTATTCACCAAATAAGCATGTGCTCCGCTTGCTTCCATTCTTTTCACCAGTTCGATAGCATATTTTGTTGGGTGCAATGCCAGAAAAGCATTGCCAAAACAAGCCGAAAAAGTGGGCTGAGGAGTAGTTACACCGAGTTCTGTTCCTGCAAGTTTAGCTGTGAAACCCGAAAGGAAATGGTATTTGGTTTGATCGCTGGTGAGTTTTGAAACAGGAGGCAATACACCAAAAGCGTCAGCTGTGAGGAAAATTACTTTTTTGGCATGTCCGGCTTTTGAAACAGGCTTTACAATGTTTTCGATATGATAAATTGGATAAGAAACACGTGTGTTTTCAGTTTTCGATTTATCAGCAAAATCAATCGATTTATCTTCCCTGATCACAAGGTTTTCGAGCAAGGCATCGCGTTTGATGGCGTTATAAATATCTGGTTCGTTTTCTTTACTTAGATTGATACATTTGGCATAGCAACCGCCTTCAAAATTGAAAACGCCATCATCGTCCCAACCATGCTCGTCGTCACCGATCAGAGCACGTTTTGGGTCGGCTGATAAGGTGGTTTTTCCTGTTCCGGAGAGCCCGAAAAAGATTGCGACGTCACCTTCTTTGCCAACATTGGCCGAACAATGCATTGCTGCGATTCCTTTGAGCGGCAGGTAATAATTCATCATGGTGAAAATGCCTTTTTTCATTTCGCCGCCATACCACGAACCCCCGATAAGCGCCATGCGTTCTGACAGGTTGAAAACTACAAAGTTTTCGGAGTTCATTCCCATCTCTTTCCAGTCGGGATTTACAGTTTTTGAAGCAGTGAGCACAACAAAATCAGGTTCGAATGTTTCGAGCTCTTCTGCTGAAGGACGGATGAACATGTTTTTAACAAAGTGAGCCTGCCAGGCAACTTCAACGACAAAACGAACATTTAATCGGGTGTCAGTATTTGCGCCAGCGTAGGCATCCATCACATAAATCTTTTTTCCGGTGAGTTGATTTGATGCAACTTTTTTCAATCTCTCCCATTTCGCAGGTTCCAGTGGCCGGTTGTCATTTTTTCCTTGCGTTGACCACCATACAGTATCCTTCGATACATCGTCCATTACGATGTATTTGTCTTTGGGCGACCTGCCGGTAAAAATCCCTGTGTCAACTGAAACTGCACCAGTATCAGTGACTATACCTTTGGCGAATCCTTCAAGATTTGGATCTGTTTCATGCTCGAAAAGGTCTTCGTAACTAATGTTGTAGAATACTTCATTGAAATCGGTAATACCGTATGAAGCCAAATCGGCCTTGATTTTAGCATCATCTTTAACCATCATGTTTTTGTATTTGGGTTATTTTTTAGATAAAATAAGATAAGGTGCAAAGTTAAAAAGAAATGTTAAATATCAATCGTTTGCGCCAAGTTTATAAAGTATAAAAAAAGGTAGCTGAAAAAATCAGCTACCCCTAATAATCAAGGCTTGATCAAAAGTTTATTTTTTCGATTTTTTCTTGTCTTTTTTAGTTTTTGATTCTTTTTTAGCCTTTTTAGCCATCTTTTCTGAAACGGCTGCCTGTGCGGCTGCTAATCGTGCAATTGGCACACGATAAGGCGAGCAGCTAACGTAATCTAAACCAGCATCGTGGCAGAACATTACGGAATTTGGTTCTCCACCATGCTCTCCACAAATTCCTAATTTGATGTTCGGACGGGTTTTACGTCCTTTTTTAACAGCCATCTTAACTAGTTGACCTACACCAGTTTGATCCAATACCTGGAATGGGTCGTATTTTAGAATGCCATTATTAAGGTAAACGTCAAGGAAACGTCCGGCATCATCACGGCTATAGCCAAAGGTCATCTGCGTGAGGTCATTGGTGCCAAATGAGAAGAATTCTGCTGATTGAGCGATTTCGTCAGCAGTTAATGCAGCACGAGGTACTTCAATCATTGTTCCAACAAGGTATTTGATGCTATCTTTGCGTTCCTCAAACACCTTATTAATAGTGTCGCGAACAATTTTTTCCTGCATCTTCATCTCTGCAAGTGTACCTGTAAGAGGAATCATGATCTCAGGCAATGCTACAATTCCGCGAGCTTTAAGGTTGAGCGTAGCTTCGATAATAGCTCTGGCTTGCATCTCAGTGATTTCGGGATAAGTATTTCCTAAACGACAACCACGGTGGCCAAGCATTGGGTTAAATTCAGCCAGATCGTTGATTTTATTTTTAATAGTTTCAACAGGAACTCCCATTACCTTAGCCATTTCTTTCTGACCCTTATCATCATGTGGTACAAACTCATGCAAAGGCGGATCGAGCAAACGAACTGTAACGGGCAGACCATTCATAGCCTCGAAAATTCCTTCAAAGTCTTCACGTTGAATAGGCAGCAATTTTTCTAATGCTTTGCGACGTCCAGCCTCATCAGCGGCAAGGATCATTTCGCGCATGGCAAGAATTTTATCACCGCCAAAGAACATATGTTCCGTGCGGCAAAGTCCAATACCCTGGGCACCAAAATTACGTGCTACTTCAGCATCATGTGGAGTGTCGGCATTAGTTCTGACAAGCAATCTTGATTTTTTATCAGCCAATGCGATTAATTCGCCAAAATAGCCACTTAATTCAGGATCTTTTGTCTCTACACGACCGTCATAAACTTCTCCTGTGCTGCCATTCAATGAAATAAAATCACCTTCTTTAAAGGCTTTTCCACCCATAGTAATGGTTCGGGTTTTATAATCTATTTTTATTCCGCCTGCACCTGAAACACAGCATTTTCCCATTCCGCGGGCAACTACTGCCGCATGAGAAGTCATGCCACCACGAGCAGTAAGAATACCCTCGGCTACATTCATTCCCTTGAGGTCTTCCGGAGAAGTTTCAATACGCACCAGAATTACTTTTTTCCCTGATACAGCCCAGGTTTCTGCTTCATCGGCATGAAAGACAATCTGACCAGTTGCGGCACCAGGAGATGCTGGTAATCCTTTAGCCACTACTGTGGCTTGTTTAAGGGCATTGCCATCAAATACAGGATGAAGTAATTCGTCAAGTTTGTTTGGTTCAACGCGCATGATTGCTTCGTTTTTATTGATAATGCCTTGTTTAAGCATTTCAACAGCAATACGAACCATTGCAGCGCCGGTGCGCTTACCATTACGTGTTTGCAGTATCCACAATTTTCCTTCCTGAATAGTAAATTCAAGATCCTGCATGTCTCTGTAGTGGTCTTCTAATTTTTGCTGAATTTTGTTAAGCTCCTTGTAAATTGCAGGCATAGCTTCTTCAAGCGAAGGATATTTGCTTGCGCGATCCTCTTCAGATACATTTTGGAGTGCAGCCCATCTATGAGAGCCTTCTAGTGTGATTTCTTGTGGTGTACGAATGCCAGCCACTACATCTTCGCCTTGTGCATTGAGCAAATACTCGCCATTGAAAATATCTTCGCCGGTAGCAGCATCGCGTGTAAAAGCAACACCGGTGCCTGAACTATTTCCCATGTTTCCGAAAACCATGGCTTGCACATTCACGGCTGTTCCCCATTCAGCAGGGATGTTATTCAGTTTGCGATAGACAATTGCACGCTCGTTCATCCAGCTATTGAAAACGGCCATTACAGATCCCCAAAGTTGTTCCCATGGATCATCCGGGAAATCTTTTCCAGTAGATTTCTTTACGGCTTCTTTAAAGCGGCGCACCATTTCTTTGAGGTCGTCAGTAGTAAGTTGCGTGTCCAGTTCTACACTTTTTTCTTCTTTGATCTGGTCAATAATTACTTCAAATGGGTCATGGTCTTCTTTTGATTCTGGTTTCATTCCCATTACCACATCGCCATACATCTGAACAAAACGACGGTACGAATCCCATGCAAAACGTTCGTTTCCGGTTTTACGGGCAATGCCTTCAACGGCTGCATCATTCAATCCAAGATTGAGCACTGTATCCATCATTCCGGGCATTGAAGCACGGGCTCCTGAACGCACTGACAAAAGACAAGGGTTTTCACGATCGCCGAATTTGGTACCCATAATTTTTTCAACTTTTTTAACCGCAGCTTCAACTTCTTTGCGGATAAGTTCTACTGTTGAATCGTGTCCTTTTTCGTAATAAAGGGTACATACATCAGTAGTAATTGTGAAACCGGGAGGTACCGGTACACCAATAAGATTCATTTCGGCAAGGTTGGCACCTTTACCACCCAGCAGGGATTTCATTGAGGAATTACCATCGGCTTTGCGATCACCGAAGGAATAAACATACTTGGTTTTTGCCATGTTTAATAGATTTTATTAATAATAACTGATATAAATTTCTGTACGTGTGTTATTTACGTGGATTGCGTTTTTTTCGTCAGCACAAAAATACGGATTTTATAGCTTATTACTTTCAGTAACGCTATTTTAAATCCCTTTTTTAGCGCAATCGTTTGAATTTCAGTAAATGAATAATTTAAAAGCTTTCTAAATTGGTTTTGGCTGATTTAAAATCGGCACATGGCTTGAAGAATCGAAAAAAAAAGCTGAATTTCGTAGCTTCAATTAAATTGGAATCGCTTATGAAACATATTATTGGTATTCGCCATGAGGATAAATATGTGATGGAAAGAAGGGTGGCCCTTATTCCAAATCATATCAGTCAATTAGTTAAAGAAAATATTGGTTTTGAAGTTCAAAAATCAGCTAAAAGAATTTTTAGAGATGATGAATTTGAACAAGCCGGTGTGCGCCTTATTGACAAAATTGAGCAGGCTGATGTGATTTTTGGTGTTAAGGAAATGCCTGCCGATTTTTTTGAGGAGGGCAAAACCTATGTTTTCTTTTCACATGTCATCAAAGGCCAATCCTATAATATGCCTATGCTTAAAGCCTTGATGGCAAAGAAATGTCAACTTATAGATTATGAGAAGATTACAAATGAGGATGGTAAGCGGTTGATATTTTTTGGTCGTTTTGCAGGGCTAGCAGGAATGATTAATTCGTTATGGTCATTAGGTCAGCGGCTAAGTGTAAAAGGAATTAAAACGCCTTTTGCACAATTAAAACAATCTCATTTGTATAACTCCCTGCACGAGGCAATGAATGCTGTTTCTGAAGTTGGACTGCAAATTGCCAAAGTTGGTCTCCCGGATGAAGTAGGACCTGTAGTAATTGGGTTTACAGGTTATGGAAATGTTTCGAAAGGTGCTCAGGAAATTGCTGATTTATTACCTTCGATAGCAATTACTCCCGCACAATTATTGACGATTGATTTTGAAAATGCTCCAAAAACTCTAATTTATAAGGTGATTTTCAAGGAAAAACATATTTCAGAGCCAATCGATTCATCACAACATTTTGAACTTTCGCACTATTACAAACATCCTGAGGCTTACAAAAATAGTTTTGAAAAGTATATGCCAAAGCTGAGTGTTTTAATGAATTGTATGTATTGGGACGATAGGTATCCCAGAATTGTAACAAAGGATTTTCTTGAAAAACTTTTTGCTTCAGATGAGCCTAAGCTACAAGTAATAGGTGATGTAACTTGCGATCCTGATGGATCAATTGAATGCACGCACAAGGGAACAGAAATTGAAGATCCTGTTTTTGTGTATAACCCAATAAGACGCAACTATAAAATGGGTTTTGAAGGTGACGGAATACTCGTTATGGCGGTAGATATTCTGCCAAGCGAACTGCCTCGAGAATCTTCGGAGGCTTTTAGTAATGCGCTTTTCCCTTTTGTAAAGGCAGTTGCTGAAACGGATTTTAATGCAGAATTTGATACCCTTACTTTACCTGCACCCCTCAAAAGGGCTATGATAGTTCATCAGGGAGCTTTAACGCCTGATTATAGGTATATTAAGGAATATTTGGATTAGTTCTGTTAGCAGCTTATCGAGCTACGACAACAAAATATTCAATATTAAAGAACATGAAAAAGTATAAGCAAAGTAATTTTTAGCTTTCCAATAGGAATAGTTATTTGCTTGTGCAATTCCATCTGACCTCAAAAAAATAAAATTACACAGATGAAACAAATTTTGGTTTTAGGAGCTGGGTTATCGGCTACTATTTTGATTGATTATCTGCTAAAGCAAGCTGAGATTTATGATTGGTTTATTGTGCTTGCAGATATTGACGAAAAGCTTGCGCAAAAGAAGATTAAGGATCATCCACGAGGCATGGCTCAGGCATTTGATGTTGCTGATTCAAGTGCTCTTGATAATTTACTTAATAAGAAAGATGTTGTTGTTTCGCTGCTTCCGGCGCGTTTTCACGATTCAATTGCAGCTGCATGTCTTGAGAAAGGAATTCACATGGCTACAGCATCATATGTGTCGCCTGCCATCAAGTTGATGGAGGATGAAATCAAGGCGAAAAATCTTACGTTTTTGAATGAACTGGGGGTTGACCCGGGTATTGACCATATGTCGGCAATGCGCGTGATCGATAAAATCAGACAAAAGGGTGGACAATTGGCATCGTTTTATTCTTTCACTGGTGGTTTGATTGCACCTGAGTCGGATAACAATCCGTGGCACTATAAATTTACCTGGAATCCAAGAAATGTTGTTGTCGCTGGCCAGGGAGTTTCGCAATTTATTAAAAATGGAAAGTATAAATATATTCCTTATCATCAGCTATTTAACAGAATTTTAGAACGAGAGGTTCTGGAATATGGTAAGTTTGAAATATACCCTAACCGGGATTCACTGAAGTATCGAAAAATTTATCAGCTGGATAATATTCCAACGATTTTTAGAGGTACGATGCGTCGTCCGGGTTATGCAGCGGCCTGGAATGTGTTTGTTCAATTGGGTTGTACTGATGACACTTATATTATTGAAGAGTCAGAAAGCATGACATACCGTGAGTTTATCAATACATTTTTAAGGTACGATCCCGGCAAACCTGTTGAGGAGAAAATTGTCGATTATTTGAATTTGGATTCCGGCGGTGAAGTGATGCAAAAATTGAAATGGCTCGGCATTTTCGATAATAGGAAAATAGAACTTAAAAATGCTTCGCCTGCTCAAATTTTACAAAAATTACTCACCGAAAAATGGGCGCTGGATCCTGGCGATAAGGATATGATTGTGATGCAACATGAGTTTGAGTATGAGTTAGATGATACCATGTATCAAATCACTTCTTCAATGGTTTATATAGGGAAAAGTACTACTGAAACTGCTATGGCAATAACTGTAGGAACGCCTTTGGCCATTGCTGTAAAATTGCTTCTTACAGGACAGATTCAACAGCAAGGTGTTATTATTCCTACAAAACCTGAACTTTATAATCCAATACTTAATGAGTTGGAATCCTATGGAATGAAATTCGTTGAGAAAGAATTGATTGTATAATTCTTGTGATTGTAGGGGAAAATTTTAAATCAATGTAATTGTTCGGGATACAATTACAGACAGCAAGCCTACTTGATACGAAACGTATTCTTGTCTGGTATAAATGTATAATTAAACTGGTTTGTTGAAACTTCAACCTTTGATATGTCAGCAGAAGTTATCAGGCAGTTTTCAATCTCACTGATTTTTATTAATTCTCCGGTTTTTACACTGATTTCTTTTAATGTAGTTATATATTTATCACCTGATTTACATAGGATTAATACGGTCAAATCTCGTATTTTTTTGCTTCCAACATTATATAAAACCAAATTGTTTGTTTCGGTTTTGTGATATTGGAAACTCAATTCTATGGGACACCTTTTAGATTTGCTTAATGGATTCCAGGACATTTTGTAATTTATAGGTTGGAAATAGTAGGGTCTTTATTTAGAGCAAAGGTAGGTCTAAACACATACCAAAATGTTAATTATGGATTCTTTAACAAATCAATAATATTACTAATTTTCAATTTAGTCGCCTCAAAAACCTATTTTTGCTGAAAATTTTACGAGATGGGATGGGTTTTAACAGTCATTTTTATTCTAATTCTAATAGGATACTTTTACAATCGTAACGACACTTCTAATAAGCAAAAAAGACGTGGATCAAGCGGTTATGCCAAATGGGTTGGTGGAGGACTGGGTTGGGCTTTTGGTGGTCCGATTGGAGGGATTTTAGGTTTTGCCTTCGGAAAGATGTTCGAAGACATGCAATCTGGGGCTTATTCCCAAGAAGGGCTTACACAGCAGGGAGATTTTAAGATTAGTTTATTGGTGATTTCGGCGGCTGTTATGAAAGCGGATGGAAGCGTTCGTAAATCAGAGCTGGATTATGTTAGACGTTTTTTTGTTGCCAATTTCGGGCAAGCATCTGCTGATCAATCCATTTTGATGCTACGCGAAATAATTAAACAGGACATAAACCTTCAGGAGGTAAGCAGGCAGATTGGCCAATTTATGGATTACCCCTCCCGCCTACAGCTTTTGCATTATTTATTTGGAATTGCTCAAGCCGATGGTCAGTTGCCTTTAAATGAGGTGAATACAATCAGTGCAATTGCTGGTTATATGGGGATTAGCGCATCAGATTTTGATGCCATTAAAGCCATGTTTGTGAAAGAAACCAATAGTGCTTATAAAATACTGGAGGTTCAGCCTGAAGCCACAGATGCTGAAGTGAAAAAAGCTTACCGCGAAATGGCGCTGAAATTTCACCCGGATAAAGTAAGTCATTTGGGAGATGAGGTGAGGAAAGCAGCTGAATCAAAATTTAAGGAGGTAACAGCAGCTTACGAAAAGATTAAAAAAGAACGCAACTTAAACTAAGCTATTGGTAGAAACGCCAATTGACACCGAAATAGAATCGGGCATCGCGCATGGGGTAATGAGGTGTTGTAAAATAGCGATAATCACCGGTTAAGCCAAGCATATTAGCATATTGTAAATAGATATTTGCCCTTTTAACCTTTAATGCCAGATAGACGTCCAGGAAAGGAAAGTTGCCTACTTTTTCGTCAAATTGCATATGAAATCTTCTCAAAGCAGGCATATAAGCATCTGCATAATACGCACTAAACCACCTGATATTAAAGCCAGGCTGCATAACAGCAGCATTTTTGAATAAGGATTGAGAGAAACCAAACTTTAGATTCGCGGCAAGTTCTGGTAAATGCAAAGCACTGTCGATATCGGCTTTTTGATAGGAAACAAAACCCTGAACATTGAACTTGCCCTTTTGAAAATCAAAAGTTGTTTTTATCGTTCTGATGTTTAAGGTGCCGCCAATTTGTTCCGGGAAAGCATTCTCATTGAGAAACATATATTTATCTATGCTTGTTTGATTTACTGAAAATGCTAAAAACCAAATTTTATAGGTTCCCTCTAGTTCAAAAGAGTTTTGTTTCTCAAAACTATTCTCCCATCTGAAATGGTTGGACAAGAAATTGTTGTAAAACCAGGAAGGGGATTGTGAGCTGATGTTTAACCTAAAACTTACTTCACCAAAATCTTTCATTTTACTCTTGAAACTTTGAGATGCCATTGAATTAAAAACAAAATCACCTGCCTGATGACCACCAATTAACATATTCAAGTGAGCTGAAAGTTTTGTTTTTTCTTTAAGATTTAAATTAAACCCACCGAGAATTCCTAATTGGTCATAGTTATAACGGTTCACAAATAACAGGCTGTCATTTGTTCCTTGAAAAAGTTTGTAAGCTGCATGTTCAGCGCCAAAATAGAAAAACAAAAGGGGAATTTTATTAGGTTTCCTGTAGCTTAAACTATTCCAAACCAGCCGATTCTTAATCATTTGAGTCGAAAGTGAGTCGTTGGTTACTAATGAATCAAGTAGAGATGAGAAAGGCTGATAAAATTCATTAAGTGGATTTGGATCTGAATAAAGTTGCTGATTACGCTGGTAAACTAAAGTGTGTTTTATCCTTCCTGTCTGGATACGATTGCGCGTTTTTGTGATCGAATCAGAAGATTTTCTCTCTGGGGCAGAAAGGATGAAATACTGTTCAAAGCCAAATCCTGAAGATTTGATTGTATTATTGGCTTGTTGCAACCAAACATCGATTACCCTGCGATCAGTTTCAATATTGCCAGTGAAGATGCTGTCGGTTGTTATCCCACCATTTTCCTGCTGCTCCAATTTGTTTCTAAAATAGAAAGCGCCTATGCCATAACGTTCATTTTTTGTGCGATAACTTCCTGAAAACACTACGGAGCTATTATTTGTTTTGCTATTCAGGTATGGACCCGGAGAATTTATCAGATTATAATCCATCCCAATTACAAGTCTGGGAGAAAACTCTCGTGTAAAATTTACTTTGATTTGTTGTTCTTTCTTGCTACCCATTGTGTAACGAATTTCGGAGTAGGGTAGTAGAGGTAAAAAGAATCGAACGTCCTTATCATTTTTTATAAATCTTTCGTCAGCTGAGATTTGCATGTCAAATCCTAAAGGTATTGAAGCAAAGGGATTTAAGATGGATTGGTGGGCTAATCCAGCATTGTTGAGCGTTGAAAAGGATTGAGAGAATTCATCCAGGGGATCGAAATATGTGGCATAAAACAGACTCGTATCCGTAAAATGCGTCCTATGCAAGGCGAGGCTATCAAAGCTGCTATTAAAATACAGAACTCTTGTTGAGTCAACTTTTTGCATATTTAAAGCATCCTCTTGAGCATATGCAGCAACTCCAAACATCAGAAAAATACCCATGAGAATGAAAGAAGCAAATAGTGTTCTGAACAACATACCAGCAGTTAGATTATTTGCGTGTAAAATTACACAATTACATCCGACTTTTGGAGAATAATTGCTATCGGGAAGGGTAGGGGAATAAATCAAAAATCCCCACTACAAAACCAAGTAGCGGGGATAATGATAAGGGGCGGCGACGACCTACTTTCCCACCTTTTACGGCAGTATCATCGGCGCTGGCAGGCTTAACTTCTCTGTTCGGAATGGGAAGAGGTGGGCCCTGCCGCAATAGTCACCATAGTATTTTTTGA